>Ga0065711_1004683_pt1 | contig 22732 bp, 10 predicted proteins | sample Hoacrofraction12_FD_59098 | JGI IMG/M metagenome (GOLD analysis project Ga0065711, IMG submission 59098) | Hoatzin crop microbial communities from Cojedes, Venezuela - Epithelial fraction 12 v2 (version 2) | ecosystem: Host-associated > Birds > Digestive system > Esophagus > Crop | place... | reverse complement strand
TCCTCATGTTCAGACGGAACTTCCTGTGCCTCAGTTTGTGCCCATTACCCCTTGTCCTGTCACTGGGCACCACTGAAAAGAGCTTGGCCCCATCCTCCTGACACCCACCCTTCAGATATTTGTAGGCATGACGGTGTTCACTGTGAAAAAACATCCAAGAGAGGAAATAATTTCTTCCATAGTCTAGTACCTTCTCCCCAGTTCACACACAAATTAAGGAAAAAAAAATTGAGGTTAGAGGGGCTGGGGAGGCAATAGTCTGGTACAGATCTAAATTCCAGTGATTTACTACAAATGTAGCAAGAGTGATTATCACGTTCCTTTTCACTTCGTCTATCTCCCACAGCTGCTGAGAGTGTGTGTGTTTGGCCCAAGCTACTGTTAGAGATTCTAAGGCCATAAGGTGTCAAAGAGGGATGGATAAAGTGGCATGGTGATTTATGGTTGGTGCTTCTATTATGGGTAAAAAATGTATATATTTCTGATCAAGAAACTAAGATTATTTTAATAAGACACATTTCCCTGACACCATTAGGAATTTATTGATTTTGCTTTAAGGATTTTAAGTTCTGCTTTTGAGAGCATTCCAAGACATCTGAACATATCTATCACTTCAAATGGGATTGATTTTTTCTTTCAGACCTGTCATTTCCAAAATGGAGACTTGCTTTCCCAAATCTTAAGATAAAAATATTCTGTCCAGTGGCACTTCTTATAATTTTTCATTAATACATACCTCTGCTTAGTGGGATAACCGGTGGGAAATTCCAGAATTCAGATTAACTTCTGAATCTAAATAATGTCAAATGGTAAAAATCTTATCTTACAATGCAACTCTAAGAAATACTAGAATCTAACTTCATCTTGATAAGACTGAAACTAATGATTTCTAAGTTTTCTGTTTGGAATGTAAATCAATAAACATTATTCAATATAATATCAAAAATTTTTACTCTACTGGATGATTTTGGGTTGATAGGTCATACTTTAAACCATATTTTATTACAAAAATATACAGTATTTCAACTGATGGAAATAAATTATTCAGTCATGTCCCATTCAACTGGGAAGAAATCAATGCAACCTTAAGAAGAAAAAATTATTGTAATTTATCAATATTTCATGAATAAAAGAAAGAAACAGTGATCTGTCAGAAAATTTTCAAACGTATTTTATAAAATGCAATTATTGGAAATAAGACAAGACCCTCGCTCTGCCATGCTCTCAGAACTTTAATGTACCAAGCTGTCACGTAGCTTGTGATACCCAAGTTTCTGGATTTTACTTGAGAAAAGACAAAGGAGAGGGCAAATGTTTGCCTTTGTGATACCTACAAATCACAGAATTCAGTTGTATTTTAGTTCTTTATGAAAAATATATTGCTTTGTTCTAGGTAAAAAGCAGTAAACCTTGACTTGGGTTAGTGTGTGTAAAAATGAGAAAGGCAAACTGTGATCTACCTTTGTGCACATGCAATACTGTCAAATATTTCAGCAATATTTCTCATTTTTATGTGGTTATAATGAACATTTTTGGTCCTTCTGGGAAGAATTGAGAATAATCATTGTGTACATGATGGAGCAGTCTACAGTGGTGGTGTTGTGATCCCATTGCCTTTTGTAGAACATGTTTTATGATGCATTAACTGTGGGAGGAAATCTGCGTCCTCTGAATCTTTCAAAAAATAACAATTCTCTGCCTGTTCTAATGCATTCTGGTTGAGCCGATACTTTCTCTGGGACGTATTTATTCCATATGTGTCATGTGAGTTCAGTAAAAAAAAACCTTCTGCATTTTTCTTAATGTTTAATTAGTTCGGATAAAATTAGTATCCCCCTCTTAAATAGCCAAAATAATAGACAAAGCCAGTCTGACTTTGGGACAAGAGTCAGCTTTAATCCTGTGTCCTAACAAACAAATAATGATACTTTTACAAAAATGTAAAGAAAAATTTATTATTAATACTTTCATTTCTTTGTTTGTTTTTTTGCTTTTAAATTGCAGACTCCAAATAAAAACAAAATGCAAGCAAAGTGAAGGGCTAGTAAGCCTGTTTCACCCAGGACTATTGTTAGAGTTCCTGAGAGAGTGGTCATATGGAGGGAACTAATTGCTGCATTTATAGTGTGCCTGTGATGGCCAGGCAAGGAAACAGGGAGAAGTATGACACCCTCTCTGTATATTTGTATTTATTCCTCTTAGTTCCTCACTGTAAGTTTTGCTTTGGGATCCTGTGGGGTAGGACTGATCTCCCATATTGTTGGTTGTTTAACATCACTGCCTGAACAAAGCTGATACACACAGTGGCTGGGCAGCGCATAGCAATGACACCATGTATGTGCTTAAGCCCAAGCCATGGCAAGGATGTTTTGCAAGCCAAGACTGCAGAGTAACTGCATTGTGGGTTTAGTTCAGAAGGGATCTACCCTTCACATTTTCCCTAGCTGCATAGCTCTGCAAGCACAAGTCCTAACCATTTGTGTGCCTGCAAATCAACACTTCATATTCCCCAAAAATAAAGAATAAGAGGCTATATATTCCTGTTCTTTAAAGATATTAGGGTGTCGGCTGCCGTAGTGAAGTAATGGGCAAATAGGCACAAAAGTGAATGAATGAAACAGTCCACGGATTTATGCGGACAACTGTAAGAAATGCTTGTTTTCTAAAGTATCAAGGAAAAGGAATTCCAAAACAGCTTCTCAGTAGAAGTCTGGTCAAAAAGCTGAACAAACCAATTTTCAAAATAAAGGTTGAAAAATTTGTAACAGCAGTTGCAGGTTGTAGTTTTCTTGGATACTGTGGAACTGGATTTGATGAACCAAAAGGTCTCTTCAATTCTTACATCATATGAAAGTAATCCATTTCAACTGATTTTCTATTAAATTATATATTCAATCAATATTGGAATATTTGATTCTTCTGAAGCACATTTTAACTGGAAACCTTCAAAAAGTTCCCTAGAGTATATGATTTTGAATGATGCATATTAGCATTCCATTGCTAAAAGAGCAGGAAGGTCACAGTCACAGAAGTTTATTCTTCCATGTCCATGTTTTTCTGTGGATTATTTAATCTTACTTTCTCTTTGAACTGAAGATCAGATAAATGGTTGTCCCAGTAATGTTGGAAGAAAGCACCTAAACTTATGATACACATTCTTACTTGTGATTTCAGAATAAGGAAAAATACTTTTTGGCTGTAAAACCATGAAAATTAAGGCTTTTGCACCATGAAATATATTCACTTTTCTAAAATTTCTTCTGTTAAAGACAAAGGATTCTTTCATTTTGCACTTTATTGGTAAATCATACTTTTTAAAGGTAACCATAGTAGATAGGAAATTTTTTTCAAATTTTCCCAAGTTGTAATGTAGCAATGTAACGCAAGTGATATTTTCCGTCATATTATTCTTCATAATTTTTTTAAAAAATACTGCTCTGAATATTTAAATTTGCACATGAATTTTTGAAGTGTATTAATCCATTGTTAAAATAAGTATGTAGTCATTTATTTCTTCCCATATTCAAATACATCTCATGATCATGCCAGACATAAGAAGCCACAGTTCATGTTTTTTTAACAAAGTCTTTGATAATTGCTGATAGCGTACTCGTGCTGGCTGGGGACAGATCCTTGGGGACTCAGTCCGCAGAATCTGTTTGTCTAGTTTGACTTTGATGATCCTAACAAGAATGAATTCCCTTAGCACTGGTGAATCTATAAATACTGAGACTGAGGTCTGTCTAATCTAATCGTGTACGCAAACATGAACTAAGATAATTTTTGTACAGAGCAATTATATGTCTTAAAAAGAAATCATAATCCATTATATAGGTCTTTTGGTGAAGTCTCAAGAGTAAAATTTCAGTTATTTTCATCATAGCAGTCTAAACATGGAAAAATTGGTGCTTGTTATTCAGCTGTGTCTGATAAAATCTGCAGTTAAATTTTTTAGGAATGTAAGTTTCAGCAGTGCATTAGCACAGTAAAGCATTCAGCCCTAAAAATTAAAATATTTGTACTTGATTGCTAAGTAGGTGTGAGGCATATTTACAAAGGTATAAACCTCTGTCTGTGTGGAGGAGGTGGTTGTTAGCAAAAAATNTAGACACTTTTGTGAATAATGCGGATCTCTATATACTGCAAATTCTGGTCAGAGTACAGACTGATAAGGCATTAAAGAATAAGAGCTATCAGAAATGTTCCTAAAGTTGAAAAACTTGAAGGGTTTAGACCTGAAAGGTACATATAAATTAATCAATGTATTTTTTGTCTCTGGAGCTTGTTTGTATAGCCAGGGGGTAAAAAAGTCCGCTGATCCCGAAATACTTATATACACCTAATATGTTAGAACTTGAACAATGAGAAGTAGTGTCATTTTCTGAAAGACAGAAGGAGTAATAGTAAACATCCCTACATAATGGAAAGGTATTTTCATTTTAGACATTGTCATGATAACTTCTTAGAACTGGAATTAACAGAACTAAATCAGTGGTGAACATTCAGTACTACAGTCATGGTGAACATTCAGTTGACGGTCATTAGGATAGATAGACTGAGGAGGTAACAGTATAAATATATAGGAAATAAAGATATTTTTATTTAACCATATTTTTTCTTGTGATGTTTATCATTTGTAAAGCATAAATCATACTTAAAATATTTTTATGCATATATTTGTTATATGTAGAGTGTTCCTCAATCTTTGTTCTCTACTTTGGATGGAGAAATTTGACCTTCTGATTTGGTTATGATTTGCTTTGCCTCATCATCTCATTCCAGAGAGTCTCTGCAAGTTAAAAATCACATTAGGAATTAATAGGTGTCAATTTGCTGCAGTGAATCTCAAAATGTTTTTAATATAAACCCAAAATATTAATGTGCACAGGGTTTTGAAGTCAACTATAATAGCTTCCAGAGCAGAATAAGAATGTAAGAAAAGCTTAGAGCAGTCTGCACTGGACCATGAACCAATACTGAAAATGAATTAAACTGAAATGCATAATTAATATATAACCTAGTTCAGAAAGTACTTCAGAATATTTGTGGAAAAAAATTATTTAGAATCTGAGATTATTTTATTATTTCTAGTTCAGAGAACAAGGTAAAATTCATGCAATTTTACCCATAGTGTTATAACGCCAGCCACTTCCATTTCTTATGCCACTTGTAATGTCTTTTGTTTTGACATGAAAGCACACATATAAGTACCTTGCATCCCCATAGCAGTCTACACTTCTTTAAAGGGAGTGTCTGCAACAACTGTTCATAAAAACATAGAATAGCAGGTTGGAAGGAACCTCAAGGATCATTTGGTCCAACATTTCTTGGCAGAAGCATGGTCTAGACAAGACGGCCCAGCACTCTATCCAGCCGAATCTTAAAAGTGTCCAATGTTGCAAAATCCACCACTTCCCTGGGGGAATTATTCTAATGGCTGATAGTTCTCATTCTGAAAAATTTTCCTCTTGTGTCCAATAGGAAATTCTCCAAAAGTAACTTGTACCCACTACCCCTCATCTTTTCCATGTGACTCCTTGTAAAAAGGGAGTCTCCACCTTCTTTGTAGCCACCCTTTAAATACTAGAACATCTTGTTAAGGTGTTTCTTATGCCTTCCTTTCCCAAGGCTGAATAAACCCAGTTCTCTCAGCCTTTCCTCATATGGCAGACTTCCTAGTCCTTTGATCATCTTTGTAACCCTTCTCTGGACCCTCTCCAGCCTGTCCACATCTTCTTTTGTATAGCAGGGACCAAAACTAAACACAGTATTCCACATGTGGCCTGACAAGCCCTGAGTAGCATGGGATAATGACTTCTTTGTCTGTGCTGGTGATGCCCTTGATGCAACCCAGCACCATTGTTGGCTTTCTTTGCTGCAGCAGCACACTGTTCACTTATATTCAGCTTGTTGTCCACTAGGACCCCCAGGTCCCTTTCTATAGAGCTTCTCCCTGGCCAGGTAGATCCCAGCCTGTGCTGTACTCCTGGGTTATGTTTTCCCCAGTGCAAGATCTTACATTTGTCTGTGTTGAACTTCATAAGGTTCTTGTTAGCCCACTCTTCCAGCCTACCCAGATCTTCTTGCAGGGTGGCTCTCCTCTGAAGTGCCCACTTCCCCACTCTGTTTCATATCATTGGTAAACTTCACTTGATCCCATCACCCAGATCACTTATGAATATATTAAACAGTGTTGGGCCCAATATCGATCCTTGGGGGACCTTGCTTGTGACAGATTGTCAGTTAGAAAAAGAGCTATTTCCCACCATCTTCTGGGTGCAGCCTGTCAACCAGTTCCCCACCCACCGCACAGATCACTTGTCTAGACTGTAACACATCATTTTCTCCAGGAGGACGCTGTGGGAAACTGTGTCAAAAACCTTGGAGAAATATAGGCAGACAATGTCTACCCAAAAGGCGCTGAGCCTCGTGTGCAGGCCGCAGCTGGTTCTCCCACTGTTGAGAGGGAGGGAGCAGGCCGGTTACACAGAGGCATTGCACGGCCCTGGCTCACTGTGGGTCAGAGCAATGTGACACTGTACTTCTGTAACCTGACTGATCTCTCAATTTAGATCGATCAGTAATGTTAGGTACCAGAAGGGCAAGACTATCAGAAAATCTCAAGCAAATTACAAAGATGTCCTTCAGCTGCAAGTTTATCTTCCTATCTAATACAAGCAGCTAATAGTGTGGTGGCCTAGCAGTTGAGAGAGAAAACAGATGGCATATCTTCCTGACAGAAAACACATCTATAGACAGTCACTTTGAACTCATTCAGAAATTAAACAGAGTCTTTCCCTGTTTTGTCAAAGCTGTATTCCTCTTCAGAAAGGAGGCTGAATGGGGAATTCTCCCTTTTCTACACAACAAGCTTCAGCAATGCTAACTGAATATATTTTTCGTAACATCTGAAGATGAAAGGTTGATCTTTTGACTTACGTGCTTTAGAATCTGTGCAACATTGATAGTCAAAGGAGTTTTGGCTCTTATTCCTTTAAACCCTGTTGAAAATTTTACCAGTCATGTGTTGTTCAAGTTTTATTTCAGTTTTGTATGGTGAATATTTTACTTTAAAAAAAAAAAAAATCTGGCCAGTAAGAAGTATTTGCAAAACAGTGCTTTTTTCCTCCCCAAAGTAACCTTCTTTCTAAACTCTTCACCTGAAGATTGAATTAGAATCATTAAATGTTCTATGTTTTAACTAACCTAAATAGGGAACACATTAAATGTAGACAATTTCAAAAGTAATTCTCTTTACTTACCATCTTGAGTGAGGTGTTTGATTTCATCCAGATTTCAGAACAGCTAAGAGAATGTACATTTATATACCATTGCCACTAGTTGGGGATACATGCTACTTAAAAATGTATCACAGCTTGGAAGTCTTAATAGCTCTGGCTGTCACACTGCTTTCCAACAGATAAAGCAGCTATTTACATACCAAACAGAGGTGCAGTAAAGAGAAGTTATTTAATGTGGATATAGCACTTTGAAATTGTTGACAGTTGTATGAATGCTAAATATTACTCATTTCAGACGCGAAGATACTGCGTTCTGTTGTTTTACTACTGGTTACATACTGTTTGGTACTATATTCACATACACAAAAACTTCACAAAACATATCCTTCCTTGTAAGTTCTATTGGTTTGTAGCCTGTTTCTTTTTTTCCTGCTCTTTTTTCATTTGAGGATATTGTTGAAATAATTACTATCTTAGCTTTGGCCAACTTTTGTAATAGAGACAGTTTATGCAATCCCAACCTATCATTGGTAGCTAATTCAGAGAGAAATGCAAATTAGTTCATAAAGTGTAGCAGCTGTTATAAAATAATATGAACCTTGCAGTCACTTTGTGGTTTTTTTCCTGAGCTCTCTGAGTTTTCTACAGTCATTCGGTTTCCCATACTGTTCTTCCATGTCTTTTATGCAACATTTTTTGCTTTCACTTGCTTTCCTTTTTTTAAATGAAGTAGGTCTCAATACCTGTTCCACTTTAAATGACATTATGTTACACCTTCTTTCTTCTCTTCTTGTTAAATTTGACTTAATAGAGTCCTTCTACCTTGTTACCTCTTTTTATTATAAATATATGTAATTGAGAGATTTTGCAGAAGAAAGAGGAATAGGAATGGTAATTAATTTCTTTCTGGAAAAGTACCAGTTGAAATATGCTGGGTTTCAAATGTCTCTTATATATGCATCTGAAAAATAATCAAACCTAATAGTTTTAATCATTACAGCTTTATAAACTTCTCTAGTATCTACATAACTGGATTTGTGTTTGAGTGAATCAGTTCTTATAGTGACACAGTATCAGACAAACAGGTTGGTCCTCCTTAAAAAATATAATGGAGGTTTGCATTGCCTTTACATTAATGCAGCGTAATATCAATTAGGAGCTACATGTCTGTATTAAAAAGAAACAATACAAAAATAATTTAATTTAAAGAATGGCGTTAACATAAAAGATGAACCATGCCAAGAAGATCATCCAATACATAGTACTAAGTTTTTAATATTTCCTGTAACCATAAATGTCCTCTCAGTGGAAAGACCAGTGAAGAGTCAGATACCCTAACTGCGATATGAAATTTGATTATCATTAATCTTTGATTCCTGCAAACATGATAAACTGAAGCTTGTTCCAAGGAAGAGCTGTAGGAAGATTTGTGCATTCACCCTCATTATCTACAGTAGACTCAGATCAGCATTGTGCTTAGTGAGCATGAACTTAAATTTCATTATGCAGTTACTGTCTTTGCCTTCATGAGATAGTACAGTCAAGCTTCTTCTTTCTTGTAGTTACATAGTCTAACTCCATTTGTGGTCGCTGTGGCTTTCAGACACTACTCCTTCTCTTCTTCCTTCTGTTATTGATCTGTCTCCTTCTCAATTTTCTCTTCAAAGTATAAGCAGACTGAGTGGAAAGCTCATTTTTCTCACTTGGGATGCAGCAGTAATATTCTCAAATGTGGGGATGAATCATGGAAAGTTCTTCAGGTCAAGGCTAAACATAGTAGAAAACTCCTCATATGGTGACTGGGAGAAGAGCTGACAAGTAATGAAACACTCTACATGAACAGGAAGGTTTGATCATCCAGAGGACAAGTGGAGACAGGGGTGGAGAACGTTGCAGAAAGCTAAAGAAAAAGAGAGAGGCTGATATGTTAGAGTGTATTTGCAGGTTAGATTGTGCAAATCTTCACTTGTGTGATTCCTGGGAAGACTTAATGAAGGTAAATATTAGAGAAACTCTGGATTTTCAACACAGAAATGTGACTGCAAGAAAAGACCTTTACATACGGGAATGAATTCACTGTACTTGAATACATAGAATGTACATATTTAGAGATTAATTTATGAGTAAAAAATGTGCAGCAGTGAATGACCTATTTCAAGCGCTTATTTAAGTCCTGATGATTTCAGTGAAGTAAAAATTTTCACCTTCTATGGGTTTTTTTATTATATTTTCTCAGAAATAATATGGTCATAATGACAAATAATTCTACAAAACTTCAAAGAAAAACTAGGTATATACTTCCCTTCTTCTTTGAAATATTTTTAAGAGGCAGGAAATATTATCTGTCATTTCAAAAATTTCCAGAGATTAGCAATAAATCTTTCTCCAGATTTATAATTGTAGGTGAATGTAATTTGTACTTAATTCTTCTTCCTTCTGTAATTGTGCTGCTTGGCCAGTAGTAGATACTATGAGACACTTCTTTAGAGGTATGTTTAAATGTTCACAGCATCATACGGCCAAGCCTGTATGAGGTGAACTAATACAGTACTTGTGTGGAGTCAAACAGAATTCACAGATTCTGTAATGGATGAGGAAAAGGTCCTTGTCCATCAAGAAGTAGTATTTGAATGGGAGAAAAAAATTTAATGGAGTACAACATAGTTGCTAGAAACAAAAGCTAAACACCTCTGCAATAAATGGATTTCTGTACAGTACCTGATGAAACTAAGATTAGACACAATCAACGGAGTAGAAGAACAAAAATCATTATCTCTTAAAAGGCTTTTTAGCTCAGGTTCAAGGAAGTGATGTCAGCAGTTCAGGTGAACAAGTTTTCTAGAAAAAAGTAGTTTTTGTTTAGGTTAACGTGCTCATATGTTACTATACTGTATATTGATCACTTCAGCATGTATTGAAATACTCAGATATTTAGAAGGCATTTAGAAACCTCTGTTTCAAAAAAAAAAGTTATCTTTCCGCTACTCAATTTGAAGGTTTTGGGTAGTTCTGGAGGTTTCTGTGTTCTTTTATGGGTTAAAAGTGGCTATTGCTTCTCTGTTATGTGACTAATACACAATGTTCTGCTGGGATATATAAATTTTTAACTGAGTTATGGATCTGGAAAGCTTATAAGGATTCTAAATCAAATAATTTTGGAGTAAGGAATTTAATCTTTTTTTTTCCCAAAAATTATATCCTGAAAGAACCATCAGGCAAACCCTGTTCCTTGTTGCTGCTACCTCCTCTTTCAGAGGTGACAGTGACATCACTCAGCTGGGCAATCATATCTTTCTGATCTTCCATTTCCATGTTTAGTCTCAGGTATCCTTGACCAGAGGATTTTCCTTTTCTAGATCCTCACTGCTTGATTCTAAAGCCTCTTCCTTTTTAGAGGCCCTCCAGCAAATGAGCTATTGGGTTATAGGAAGCACTTTTTTCATCCATTTGGTGGTTTCAATGAAAATGCCTGTAATCTCTGCTCTAACCTTGATATAGTCTGATTATACTAAATCTGCTTTAAAGGATCAGGTAAGTAAATTTGATCACACTCACGTAATCCCTATAGGAGCCCAATCTGTTAATTGTGCTCAGGCTACATTAGTTATGTTTAATCTTTAAACATATTCCATTACAGTTTCTGAGCCATTCTGTCTCAGATATTTGTGCACCAGACTTGTTTTAAAATAGGAGTATGCCTTACGGATTGAATGCATCCAGGTGCATAGGCAGAATTTAAGAACACATCTGCAAATCATAATAAATTCCTTAATCTGAGGCAGTTCTGAGTACGGGTATCTGAGGGGGTTTGTGACCAAAACTTGAGGCATGAAGTGATCCTATGAGTATATGGTTTGTAGAATATGGTCAGAGTAACCATAATTCTTCGGTGCTTCATCTAAACTGGGATTTCAGTTGTCTGAACACAACTGCATTTTTATTTTCTGAAATATTACAGGATCCATAATTACTAGTATGTAACTGTCAGATGCTGTCTTTCTCTCTCCTGCAATTCTAAAAAAAAGCCTATGTAACCTTGTTTGGATTACGTCAAAATGACTACAGTTTCTCGTACTTTGGTAGAACTGAGAATTTTGCCATGCTTAGACTGTTACCCTGCCCTAGCAGTCCCCACTATGAACTTATTGTTTTCTACCTATCTCAGTAACTTGCTCAGAAATAATATGAGCTTAGTATACGTAGTGGAATATGTATAAGGATTAGAATTTTCTCTTGCATGTGTTCTTAGATAACTTATTTATTGCTGTTTTGCTTCTGAGATATGTTATGTAACATACATAATTTATGAGCTCCTTTAGAAACATATTCACTCTTTCTTCCGGTGAATGCAAGCTTCTGCCTTATGGTCTATTTTGTCACTAACAATGCATATGAATGGCTATTTGTTACAAAGCTATTTGTAGTTCTCATTTTGCATACCTTGCAGTGTTAAATACTGATAGTCATGTTGATTGAATATAATAATAATATTCATAATTATAATTTTGGTAATATATGACTGCTGCCATAATCATCCATCCTAATTCTTAAATGTGAAAATCTATATAATTTTTCCTTCAAATTAAAGACATTTCTATTAAGCAAGGTTATTTTCCATTCAGAAAATTACAGAATATTTCATACAGCAACTAATTCTTCATAGAAAGTCAACAACATTTTTCAGAAGTAATTAATATGGTGGACTTCAGTGTTTGCACTGTACCTAGCAGTTAACACAATAGGACCTCAGTCTTGATAGGGACATAAGCTGTCACAGCAGTATAAATATTTAATCATGTTAATTAAGTGTAAAAAGAGGGAGTCAAGAGTAAACTCATTGTGTAAGGTGTCTGTTAGATTGGCTGAAACAGGATTCAGCTGAAAATATATCAGAGAGCTGTAAAACTTGAAGTTAAGAAATAAAAATAGAAATAGTTATTTGAGGTCAACGTTATACTTCCACATACTTAAATTTAAGTAATGTCCCTCAAGTATAGTGAGGTATTAAAAAGTCACTACTATTTAATATAGTAGGCAACTCATTAAAAGAGTCCTAGTTCTGCAATATTTCACAGTAGGGAAGAATGTTGGCAAAATGTAACATCAGAAACGACTGCTGAGAGACTGAAGGAAAGAGGAAAGGGCTTATAACAAGAATTGAAAAGTAGGCTATTAACAAGAATATGCAGTCCGTTCATTTACAGGAAAACAAATACACATGTCTTCTAAGTAAATCTAATGGTTTCTTATGAATGTGCAAATATAAAAGAAGTGTTAGAGAAAAAGTATTAAATCAAGTAGATTAATAGCAAAGAGCTGTTAAGGGACTTTTTACAATATTTTTACCTTCACAGTTCAGGAAAAGAAGTTTGAATATTTCATAAAAAAAAGGAATATCTTCATTTTGAGATTTGTTAGAGGGTGGTAGTGAATGTGAATATTATGGATATCCTTGGACAAAGAATACGAGGCACTGCATGAGAGTGATGTAACAGATTCTCGTGTAGATGCTTGAAAAAGTCCAGTTGTGCCATGTTCTCCAATAACACTAAAGAAAGTCTGGAGAACTAGGTCCAACATAAATATCTACACTGAGAAATTTCATTAAATGATTCTCAGTCCTCTTTGTGGAAAACTAATTTTCAGAATGTCCACTTCACAGCCACTCCAGTGGAGTGAAAACTGGCTGTAGGACAGCCCACAAAGGGAACAACATTGCGATCTATTAAAATGGCAGAAAGCATTTCATATAGTACAAAAGCAAATTGCTTGTAGGGTTGTTCTTTTAAACATTCACTGTGGTCTAGAAGAAATGTATAACACAGTAATGAACTCAGCAAATGTTACTTCATTAGGAGGAACAGCCAATTTCAGAACTGATTCGAAACCTCCTTTGACACTCAAGTGATATGAAATAATTATCCCTCAAGAGGGAAGCTGAAGTTAATTCATAGCAACTTTCTGCTGTGAAAGCTAAGCTCGTTAGAGTTGCAAAAGAAAAAGTGACACGACACCAAATTTGTGAATAGAAAGATCTTTTTTGCTTTTCATACTCACATTTGATGCAAACAGGAGTTTTCTCTGACAGTTTCCCAACCTGCACTGAGAAGAATAGTAGCATCTTAAATTGTATACTGAGTCATCTTTCAAGCCAATGAAATGTGGTGTGGTGAGTTCACTTTCATATCAGATGGCCTAGTCAGAATGAAAGAACAAAATTTCAAACAGTTGAAAGAAATTTAATTGAAAGAGTTTTCAGACAAATAAAGAACTGTGTTAAATATAAACTACTTCATAATATGTTAATAATTTCAAAAGTATATTGTTCAGGGCAAAAGGATAGAGAGATTTCTCTCTTGAAAAATGTGTAAGCTTGAAGAATACATATATAAGCACCAGCTCTTAGGTTATGGATTGAAACGAATGTTCTAAATATCAGGAAAAAATGCAGAGAAAAGGAATGTCTTTAGCTGAAGACTAACCCCCAATGGAAACAGGTTTTTTTTTAACTCTTTAAAAATTTATACATATTTGCATACATGTGTATTCAAAGGAAAATACAGTGGAGAATATTTCCATTTAAAAGGGAGATTGAAAAACTTATATAAATTTCTAAAGGAAACAAATCATGTATTGAAGTCAACTTTGGGGCAATAATGTTCTAAACAGTGGTGTTTTAGATAATTAAAGCAGTATTTTAATAATGTCAGAAGCACTGACATGTAGATCTAATCTCTAGTTTATGTTTAGGTTATGAGTTTAGGCAAGTCATCTAATTTTATTTCATTTTTCTATCATAAATGCTTATTTCATTTGTTAAAAAAATTAAATTAGATTAATATTAGTCTCATTCTTGATCTTCTAAATCTTTTAATAATTTTTATTTCTTGTTGCCCAGATTAACAATGTTCCCCAGAAATGCAAACTATTGCATAATCTCAGGCAGGGTCAAAAGTGCACATTAGTAATGGTGTATAATTTTCTTGTCACTTTTTACAGAAGCAGCACAGCTCCACATTTGCTCTGTCCATTCACGCTTGAAGTATTTATAAAAACCCGCCTTAATTCATGAGAGTCAATGTTGCGCATATCTAGGCTCAAAATAAAGATTACTGCAAGGTAATAATTCCATTCAAACAGATAGCAATAAGCCACGTTTAGTGACCTTTACAATTTCCAGTTACAAACCTGTCCATTCTTGCAGTATTTTCATCAACTTTTCTTATTCTTCACTTCTGTTCATTTGTCAAGCAATTAAAACTGCTGTTGTTTCAGGCAATAAATTAACTGTAATTTTTACCATCTTCTTGGCACATATTTCTTTGCTGAGCAGAGACTAAGCATTTAAACTGACAGAGTCAGGCTTCCCCGTGAGTTGAACTGAGATGCTATTAACAACTCACCTTCTCCATCCTATTTCCTCTCAATCAAATCCAAACCAAAAGCTACATTTACAATTCTTTAAATCTCTCTTTGCGTTGTACCTAATGACCAAGATTACTTGAATCAACTCCTAGTCCACCCTTAGAAAAGTACCTATCCAAAACTCACAGAATCACAGAATGTTAGGGGTTGGAAGGGACCTCTGGGGATCTTCTAGTCCAACCCCCCTGCCGAAGCAGGGTCACCTACAGCAGGCTGCACAGGACCTCATCCAGACGGGTTTTGAATATCTCCAGAGAAGGAGATTCCACAACCCCTCAGGGCAGCCTGTTCCAGTGCTCCATCACCCTCAGAGTAAAGAAGTTCTTCCTCATGTTCAGATGGAACTTCTTATGCTTCAGTTTGTGCCCATTGCCCCTTGTCCTGTTGCTGGGCACCACCGAAAAGAGTCTGGCCCCATCTTCTTGACACCCACCCTAAAGATATTTATAAGTGTTTAGAAGATCCCCTCTCAGCCTTCTCTTCTTTAGGCTAAACAAGCCCAGGCCCCTCAGCCTTTCCTCATAGAAGAGATGCTCCAGTCCCCTCACCATCGTCGTAGCCCTCCGCTGGACTCTCTCCAGTAGTTCCTGTTTTTTCTTGGACTGGGGAGCCCAGAACTGGACACAGTACTCCAGATGGGGCCTCACGAGGGCAGAGTAGAGGGGAAGGAGAACCTCCCTCCACTTGCTGGCTGCACTCTTCTTAATGGACTCCAGGAAACCACTGGCCTTCTTGGCAACCAGGGCACACTGCTAGCTCATGGTTAATTTGTCATTCACCAGGACTCCCAGGTCCCTCTCCACAGAGCTGCTTTCCAGCAGGTCCGCCCCAAGCCTGTACTGGTGCCTGGGGTTATTCCTTCCCAGGTGTAAGACTCTGCACTTGCCCTTGTTGAACTTCATCAGGTTCCTCTGCACCCAACTCTCCAGCCTGTCCAGGTCTTGCTGAATGGCAGCACAGCCTTCCAGTGTATCAGCCACTCCTCCCAGTTTTGCATCATCAGCAAACTTACTGAGGGTATGCTCTGTGCCTTCCTCCAGGTCATTGATGAGTAAATTGAACAAGACCCGGCTGAGTACTGACCCCTGGGGAACACCACTAGCTACAGGCCTCCAACTAGAATCAGTGCCGCTGATCACAACCCTCTGAGTTCTACCTTTCAGTCATTTCTCAACCCACTTCACTGTTCATTCATCCAGCCCACACTTCCTGAGCTTTCCTACGAGGATGTTAAGGGACATAGTGTCTAAAGCCCATGATCCCAGACTATACAGGTTTTATTTCAGGCTTTTATATATCAAATCTTTGAGGCTTATTTTTGTGTGGGAAAGGGAGTGAAATGACAACTGAGGATCAATTTTGATCAGTTATTGTACCTATAGTGCTGATCTGATCTTTCTGCTCTGTTGTAGAGTGTATTCCTTTCTTCTGAGAGAAAACACCAGCTGTGGATTTGTGCGCATGAATTGTGCGCCCTGCAAAATTTTGTGATAGTGTTAAATCTCACTTCTTGCTAAACTTTCAACTTTTCTTTCTCATGTTTCTATCACGGAATTTGGGTTCTTATAGGGTATCAAAGGTTTGACTAACTATTTGTTACAAAAACAAATAAAAAATAAAAGCAATATAATCAAATTTCGTATTTCAGAACAGAGGATAATGAACAGCTAATTTTAGGAAGGAGCGTCCCCCCATTTGATTAATTGACAAATGTTATTCTTTGATTCTGTAATTAAATAATCATTATGGAACCAGTAGAAGAGGGTAATGGACAATTCTGCTTGTATTGCTACATTACTTTGGCATTGAAGAACAGATCTTCAACCATTACTTTAACTGCATTCACTTTAGAGGGACTATGTCATTCTCTAATTATGAAAGACTAAATCACCTCAATTTTCTGATTATTTGATGCCTTACACTGTTTTTTTTAATTTGTTTTCATATGTTTCAAGAAAGTCATTCTAAATATTTCCTGTGGAGGAATAACTTCTCTTCATTTACAAATATTCTGTATCTTAAGTAAGTCAAGTGTTCTAGTCCACCCAATAGACTTTATGTAATAGTGCATTTTCCTGTATAATGTCAGTTGTTTGCCTTTTTCTTTGCTAGATCACGTAGGTTTTAGAAAGATCTGAAAATAGTGACTTCAATTATATAAAATGTGGTAATAAGTGCAGAAAGTCTAAAAAGTGAACTTTGAGTAATTGGGGTTTTTAACTTTGTGCCTCTTTTTTATTTTCAATTCTTCTTTGCTTTCTTTGATGTTCTTTTATCATGTAACTGCCTTCCACATGTGTTATTTTGCATTTCTCATTCTGATACTTCTTTTCCAGGTGGGTAGCCACTGGAAATGTGTTAGTATTGTTGTTGTGTAGCTCTGTTTCTCAGTTTCTAAAAGAAGATCCTTGAAAATTATAGTCACTCTTCTTTTTTTTTCTTGAAAGAATTTGTGATGGTTCAATAAGAAAATAAACTCTTTTCCCTTCCTTTCCCTTCCTGCCCCCATACTCACCCTCGCCCCTGCCCCTTCTGTTCCTCTCCTTTCCCTTCCTCTTTCCATGACTCTCAAAATAATTATTTATTCCTAAAACGTGGCAGCAAGATGGCATCATGCTGTAGACTTTCTCACATGGTCAAAATAAATTAATCTACAGCAGAACTAGACCCTGAATATAGATTTTTGTGTCTAGGCAGTTTCCATATATAAAGCCACATACTCAACTAATGTATTCTTCATATAGTTTACCTTCATTAAGATAATGATCTTTTTTTACATGTTTGTGAATAAACTCACCTTTTGAAAGGTCATCTATGCCCTAGAGTGATTAGAGTAATTTCCAAATTACTTGCATAGCAAGGATTTCCCACGTGTTTTGGCTTTCTCTGCAAAAGCAGTGAAGAGGTGAAGTTTTCTATCTCTAGGAATTTAAAAATCTGTGGTTAACAACTTCTTTTGTATTTTCCTCTTCTGGCATCACAACATATCCAGTTTTCACTCCCGCTTTTCTCCCTCCCAAGAGTTATTGCTATACTTGAGTGAATAGGATATACTCCGTTCACTTCACATCATCATTTTCCTAAATGGATTTAGTCTGGACGATGTGTCTTTCTCTTCAAGAAGTCCTCCTACTTCATCCTTTGATGCAGCAGAAAACTGAAACCATGTATCTGGTGTATTAGGAAGTCTATAAATGTTTTAGAAGTGTGTGTATATAGACATGCTTCAGATCATAAAAGAACAGAAAAGTGTATTCAGGTATGACAGATGCCTTTTCCTCTGTTATCACAGTGTGCCAGGAAATTATTCCTGAATCACAGAGCCTCACCTTTCATCAAATTTCTAACAGTCAGATTTACTCTGCATTGTATATTAACCAAACTTTACTCCGGTACAGTTATCGTGCTCCAAAGTGATATAGCTTTTCTAGCAAGATTTTTCCACAGTATTCCACTCTTGATACTGTTTTTCTGAAATTCAGCTATATTTTCTGTCTTTAATTTACTGAAATGGAGATAACTGAACATTATCTCTAACTGCTTCAATATTTAAAACTGAGAACACAGCTTTATGCCAAGGCTTTGCGGTTACACAAATATTTTAAGAACCCTGAGTGACATGGCTGCTCATAGGATCCCAGACAATTGCGGGAAGTGGTAATCAGAATGCACAGTGAATACAGAAAAAGGGTAATATTCTTTATTCCCAGTATTGGGAATTAATGGGAAGAAAACAAACTATTCATCTTTATTTCAGTGGTCAATTTACCTCATGACAGAGGTCATGCATGCTCCATGCCACTCAGTACTCTTCTGCAAGTGAATTTTAGGGACCAAAAGCTACAAATAGCACCTTGTAATGATTTGGTAGCTTTACTTCCTGAATTGTTATAAAAGGACTCTCAGTTTCTCACAGAGCATTCCAGGCACGTTTATTTTTTTCCCTAGCAATGTGGTTGAAAAGGAACATCACAATGTATGTACCTACTGAGATTAACATTAGTGAAAGAGATTTCCTGCCATTAAATTTATTCCCCAGCTGGAGAGGAGTAAGGAAATTTAGTGGAGATTCTCTTGAGGAAATCTTGGAGAAATAAATTAGAAAATAAATTCATTGTTTGCAGCAAAATTGCATCTGCACTTTAGGTGCTGGCATTTACTTGCTCCTCAACTTGGAAGTGAAATACTTCATGGTGGCATTTTTTTCTCTTTGATTCCTTTCAGGAAGATAATTTTCGGCTTGATAAGGAAAATGGGCTTTGGCAATGTCAGTGTTAGACTGATAAGGCTAATTTTTCAAAATAAAAAAGGATAGAAAATCAAGAGACAAAAGCACAGAAATGGAACTTATTCCATTAAACTCCTGTTGTTATTTCTGGTTTACATTTTTAAGAAACCAACCACATAAGGAAATTGCAAATAAAAATCATTGCTGCCACAGCATAGAAACAGATGTCTAACAGCTAAATTCTTCTTGATGACACCATATTCTTGAATCTGCATGAAAACTCAGTTTCTTAAGAGTTTTCAAAATATACCTCCAGAAGGATTTTCCATTTACATTTATTTTGAATCATTAAAATAATAATAAAAACCCTTGTATTCCACTTAAAAAAAAAAACAAACCAAAAAAACCCAAACCAAACCAATAAATCCCAACCAAAACTGAACAGCTCAGTCCTGAGCACCAAGGATTGCTAGTGATCATCTAATTCTGATACTTTACTCAGACTATGAGTTTCAGGGGCCATTTGCATTTTACTTTGACCCTGTTGCACAGGTGTACCAAAATCTAATAAATTGAGCAAAAAAAAAGAATACAGGCTTGTACATACCGCAGCCAGTTATAATTAGTGATAATTAATCCAGTCCTCAGATGATAAACTGAAATCTGCCAATGAGAAGTTTTTGTACCTGCTCAGACTTTTATGTCACAAGAGGCCCGGAACATTTTTTCAAGGCTCTTCCTCGATTTCTTTTTGCTTCCAGTCATTTTCCAGCTGGTCTTATCTTTCAAAGTTATAGTTGTGCTCAAAGTTTCACATCAATTCAAAGCAGAAACAAAAGCTATTACTTTTACCAGACAGGGTGATTCCAAAGGCCAGTTTAGATTAGAGGACTCAAGAGCTCTTGCAAGTGCCTGGGACAGGGTGCACTCTCTAATCACATCCCAGTTTTATGCTGAAGTGAGATGCAAGCACCTACAAATTCCCTTCTTTTCCCAGTAAGTAACTTGTATAGAAAATATATGTGAGTACGCACCCCAAGCAGAAGCTTTACTTTGTTCTAAACAGGGTGAATTTCGAAATGTATGTATAAATACTGTATTTTTGACCATTAGTACAGTCTGAAAGGGAATGGCCTTACTGATTCTAACAGCTCTTCTGAAGCTGATTTAGAAGATACCATTGCATCTCACTCACTAAATTGCTTTCCCTGTAATTTCTTAGCTTTGAATAGCTATTTGTGGCTTCAAATACTTATTAATTCAGCAGTATTTCACATTCTGGCTGTTTTACAGGCAATCTTTGGATTATTGTCTAGTATAAATACCTTCACATCTGCCTTGCTTATCATACTCTGGTCTACTGTGATGTGCAAAAGGTGACAGGGAAAGTAAATATATCTCACATACTTCCTGAATATATCCCATCTAATTTCTCCCCCCCTTTAACATTCAAGATTTCTGTGCAAAGTAAGATTGTGTAAACTTACAGTGAAAATTATATAACTGAAGGATAAAAGGGGAAATTGGTGCATTTCACAAGCAGCTACCTCTCCTGCTATAAAATATTGGTATCACGTATATTTTAATACGGTCAATTTGAAAATAAGTCCATCTTCATGTCAGTGAATATGGAGAAAAACCTTGTCACTTGGCTGAAAATCTTGCATGTTTGTAAATAACTGGTATCAGAGTTGTTACTTATGTTCTAGAGTCGAGATATGCCATTACATGTGTGCACGTGTCTATGTATGGAAGATATAGACAGGCTATGTATGTTGGATTTGTATGTATGTGTCCTGTTAGGATATATGTTTGTTTCCTTCAAATGTTTTCAGAAAGATTTCAAATATTTCATCACAGAATAATAGAATGGTTTGTCTTGGAAAGGACCTTAAATATCATCTAGTTCCAACCGCTCTGCCAGGGGCAGGGTCACCTTCCACTAGACCAGGTTGTTCAAAGCCCCGTACAACCTGGCCTTGAACACTGCCAAGGAGGGGGCATCTACAACTTCTCTGGGCAACCTGTTCCAGTGCCTCACCACCCTCATTGTAAAAGATTTCTTTCTTAGATCTAAACTAAATCTACTCTTTTTTTAGTTTAAAGCCTTTAGCCCTTGTCCTGTCACTACATGCCCTATTAAAAAGTGCCTCTCCATCTTTCTTGTAGGCCCCTTCAGGTACTGGAAGGCTGCTATAAATTCTCCCCGGAGCCTTCTCTTCTCCAGGCTGAACAACTCCATCTCTCTCAGTCTTTGTTCATGAGAGGTGTTCCATCCCTCTGATCATTTTTGTGGCCCTCCTCCGGACCTGCTCCAGCAGGTCCATGGCTTTCCTGTGCTGAAGGTTCCAGAGCTGGATGCAGAACTCCAGGTGGGGTCTCACCAGAGCAGAGTAGAGGGGCAGAATTACTTCCCTTGATCTGCTGGCTGTGGTTTTTTTGATGTAGCCCAGGATATGGTTAGTGTTCTGGGCTGCTGTTGTAGTTTAACCCAGCAGCCAGCAACTAGGTGCAGACAGCCATTCGCTCACCCTTCCCCTTACACCCACAGCAGGATGGGGAGGAGAAATGGAGAAAAGGGAAAACTCACGAGTTGAGATAAAGACAGTTTAAGAAGGCAACAAAGGAAATAATGATACTAATAACAGTAATGATAATAAGAATTATAATAAAGAATGTGCAAAATAAACTATATACAAACCAATTTTTCTCACCACCCAATGACCAATCTGCAGCTAGTCCCTGAACAGAGATCATGGACTCCCCAAATTTTTGCAAATTTCATTAAATTCCAAAAAAAGGCTGAACTCTCAGACAAGAGAGGATTCGAACTCCCAGAAAACCGACAAGCTGATAGCCTCCTGCCCCCCAGCCAACGCCGTTCATAAACTGAGCATGACATTTATAGTATGGAACAGTTCCATTGGCCAGCTTGGATATCCGTCTGGCTATGCTCCCTCCCAGCTCCTGCACAGCTGCTCATTAGTTGAATATGAGAAACTGGAATCTGGAAAAAGTCCTTGATTTCATAGCAGCAACTGAAAACATTGGTGTTATCAACATTCTTCTCTTATTAAATCCAAAACACAGAAGCCGCTGAGAGGAAAATTAACTCTATACCAGCTGAAACCAGGACAGCTGTGACAGCACATTGCAGGTCATGTTGAGCTTCTCATCAGCCGACACCCCCAAGTCCTTCTCCTCAGGGCTGCTCTCAATCCACCCTCTGCCTAGCCTGTATTTGTGCTTGGGAGTCCCTCAACCCACGTGCAGGGCCTTGCCTTGTTTAACTTGATGAGGTGCCAGGTCATCCCCACTCACTGCTCTTGTAAACAAGACAAGAACAAAATGTTGGCTGATTCTGATGTCACCAGCTGGCCTGGAGGGGGGGTTGCATCACCACAAGCACTTGCCGGTGAAGACTGTGGCAAAGAAGTCCTTGAGTACAATTTGCGCAATATGAGAGACAAAAAATGAATTACTGGAAGCTGTGAGGCACCCAGAGCAAAGAAACATCTCATACTGGGCCTGTGTCCTCTACATTTTTCCTGAGCACTCACAGTAGGCCACTGGCAGAGGCAGGGTATTGGACTAGACAAATCTAGTGAGATTTTTATTTATATTATGAGATAATAATTAAATCTTTTATAAAAAATAGCCCAGCAGCACGTTATTTTTGCCCAAAGGAAATTTAGTGGTAAAAGTTTTCCAGATGAGTTTCCCTGAAACTTTTATGCTGTGCCACTCCTTTTGTGAAGTCTGAAAAAAAAGCTGTATAGAAAAAACAAAATGTTTTGGAAATTGGGGGGGGGGGGAATGCAAAAACATTTTATACATG
>Ga0065711_1035145_pt1 | contig 22733 bp, 9 predicted proteins | sample Hoacrofraction12_FD_59098 | JGI IMG/M metagenome (GOLD analysis project Ga0065711, IMG submission 59098) | Hoatzin crop microbial communities from Cojedes, Venezuela - Epithelial fraction 12 v2 (version 2) | ecosystem: Host-associated > Birds > Digestive system > Esophagus > Crop | place... | reverse complement strand
CCTGGACAAGGTCCTGTGCGGCCTGCTGTAGGTGACCCTGCTTCGGCAGGGGGGTTGGACTAGATGACCCACAGAGGTCCCTTCCAACCCCTACTATTCTGTGATTCTGTGGTCCTTCATGATTCTGGAACCAGGTGACTGACTGCTTCTGCCCTTCTCTGCCTCTGCTACATGTGGAGGTAACCCATACTAGCTACCCTTGCAGGGGAACAGGGACAGATGCTGTGAAAGAAGTATGTAGATCCTGGGAAACAGCTGAGATTCATTTAAATCAGTCCCAACAAGTTAAACATTATTAACTATTTTACAGTTAACATAAGATGACTTTTGTAAAGTAGCCAACAGAAAAGCCTCCTGCAACTTTATACTTAAACCAAGCTCAGAGATGGCTAAAAATCAAGTAAAAAAAAGTTTTACTATGCAAGTTACATCAATTTAGGATTCCTGTTAGACTTCATGATATTTTCTTTCTTTGTCTCATACAAACTTATTAATATATCCCATGATTTTTACAGCTCTATTACAGATCTTCATGATATTGATTCAGTGAGTCCAAGAGTGAAAAGAACAGAAAATACAAATATGGCATAAATAAGCTATTAGGATTTCCCCCAAAGCAGGGGCTTAATTTATGTGAGTACTTTGACATGGAAATAATCCCAGGTGGTGAAGACTCTTTAGCCTACGAGATTACAAAAAGAGACCCAAAGTCTGGCAGCTGATTGACTCACCTGATCCTTATCAATCTGCAGATAGGGATGATTTTGGTGTGGCCCATCATACATTTTCTAAGTGATACCAGGGAACCCTCAAGGCAGTTATTGCCAAGTAAGACAGTTTAAGAGCAGGCTTTAGAAAACAAAGTATTTCACATAGTAGTGGGATTATGTGGTTCCTAGACTTGTAAATGGTTTTATTTATCTCCTGGATATAGCTATAAAGCTTGAATGCTTGGAGGAGTTAGAGAAAGATGATTGTTTACTGACTGGTAAGTGAAATGAACTTGTAATTTTAATTCCAGCCCCACAAATGTGTATTCAGATAATAAATCCTACACCTATTACTACTTGTGTTTTGGTAATCTTAAAATAAAGTTCCCTGGAATTGTTGTTTAGGACTGAGGCTGAAACGTGGAAAATAAGGGGCAATGATCACACTGTCAAGAAGGTTTACGCTTTCGTTTGTCCACTAGATGCTATTTCTGTTTGTAGCTAGAGATTGTTCATAGTGAGACAAAAGGATTGACTTCTTGTAGAGAAGCGTGCTACTGCACAGTCTGAAAGGTCTTATTTAAATGAACATCTGGGCATGTAAAGAATTATTTACTGGCAGGAGATCAGAGCTTCTGGAGAACCCTGAACATGGAGACAATATGTTAATGGTGCTTTGCCTCGCTACTGTGTGAATGCTATATGTGTTTTCTGTGGGTTGACTGATTTCTGGCTGGACTAACCATGCAGATGTATGGAATCTCAGCAGTTTCATGACACACTGCCTGCTGTGGAAATCCTGGGGCTGGTTTCCGCTGCTAACTGAGTACAGCACCACAGTGAACATAGATGGAAATAGATATGAGAAGTACAAATGGAAAAGATAATTTTGTAGTGATCCTTCCCTAGATTTTTAGGGCTCTTACTCTACTGCATTGGAATACCACTGGTATGTAAGAAATATTTTTAATATTTACTTGTTTTTCCTTGGTTAAAATGAAATATTTAACCTAACATGTTAATTTTTGTATGTGGACAAAAGGGAGTAAACAGAAGGGGGACAAGGACAGAGAAAGGGTAGAAAAGAGAATCTCTGAGGAAGCTGAGGAGCTTTCCAAAGAACAAATAGTTACATCTACTTTGCAGCTAAACTGATTAGCTCTCTTATCGCATCTCAGCTGATGAACTTTGTGATCTTCCTCTTGAAGACTCCTCTATGGCTGTTCTATTTCATTCTTTAAGATTAAGTGGGTAATCCTGAAGCTCCACAAAACCACCTGTTGTTTGGGCCCCTGTGTAATATACCTTTTGAGGCAATCTTTTAACAGTTCAGTAGTAGGTTTGTGAATAGTCTTAATTATTTGTGTACCTGCTGGTTTCCAGTCTGCACGACACAATGTGCTAGATTCCTAGCAGCATAGGTAGCTGACTGTTAGGAAAACTGGGCCCAGTTAACCTATCCTCTCTCATGCTTTCCCCTCCCAAGGCACAGCTTCTGTCTGGAGAGACACTGCTTTCATTGCTGTAAAGGCATTTGGAGAGAGGTGTTCTCTTCACCATCTGGCTGTTCCAGGGTTTAAAATGCACCAGGTGCTGGTGAATACATCTGCTTTATCAGGAAGGGTCCCTTGCAGTATGCCTAGAACAGCAATTCCTATGAAAAAAAAAAATAGACAAAAAAAGATAAATGCATTGGGAAGGGAAAGAAAGAGGCAAAATCAGGAAAGCCAGTAAGCTGCAGGCTGAGCTTTAAACAACAGTCATTCCAGAATTGGGTCAAAATCCTTTTTCTGCATAATTTTCTGGAACACAATGGCAGCAGTTTAGGCTGGGATGTATTCCTGTAAACCACAATGTCTGACCATCCTACTCAAATGTCACTCACTACAAGTGAAAATCCTAAATTTAAACCCACAACCTTCACTCCAGAGGAAGGTAGGAACTTCTTTTATCATTGCAGGATTCTGAACTGTTCAGAAAAACATATTTGTAAGACCTGAGTTAAATATTCTGGATTTTTCCTGCTTTTCTGCTCTGCCAATGTTAAGGCCACAATTCAACAATATGTTAAGCCTGTGCTTAATTTTAAGCATCTTAATGATCTGATGGTAGTAGCCAGTAGTGTGGCTGTTTGTCTGCTTTGATTTAAAGATGTCCTTAAATGCGTTGCTGAGTTTGGCCTTCTCTACCACAGGTTAATATATTATGATTAAAAATTAATAAGTTCTGTTGTATTGTCATCCACAAAACTGTCTCTGGCAAGCCATTAACATAAAGTTCTTCTCATCAGTATGTTTATTCTTCCCCATCTCCCCCCTTAATGAAGCGGGGAGAGGGGCAACGCGATAATATTCAAGTTATAAATCTTACTATAAATGGTAGAGGTATTTCAGTCAAAGGTCTTACATTAAGAATATCTTACACTCAGTGACTTTTTGATGAAAATACAGGCCAGACATTGTGGCTCTGAGTCCAGCACCCCTAAACCAGTGTGATTCGGTCAGAAGATTTTCCAGCACCAGGGTCATACATCCTGGGAGTAATAGCTGCACACTGCTCGTGTCCCCCCTTTGAGCCGTGGTGACTGGTACAGCAACAGCTATTTGCTGCATTTGATTACAAACACAAGATTTTGTGAGCCATGGGTGCTGAGAAAAATCACACGTCAACTTGTCAGTGCTTTTCTGACTGTGGAAGTCTATTTGCTTACAAAAAAAAAAATTGTAAACATATGGCTATTGTGTTTGATTAATCTGTTCCTTCACATTGCCTGGCAAGAAATGAAGGGGTCACCAGACTTGAGCATAGATAAGTCACTTCTGGATGCCGTTCAATCTGATCTCTAGTAATCACCTTTAATGTTGTGTACAGCTTAATTGAATATTTTATATTGCAAAATGCATCACTATGATAAGCACTTATGCTAGAAAAAGCTCAGTAGAAAAAGAATTATCTGAAAAATGTTTTTGTCAGGGTTTCTTAAGTGGCAGAGTGGGGGACTAAACCAAAAGATTACTGTTGCAAGAATCGACTTCATCAGTAATGTGAAGAGTAGATGGAAAATGGATTAGCCATCCTGTTCCTGACACTGCAGTGCAGATGGGGTTAATAACAGGAGTATTTTTTAACAGTGCTCTTCTGGCTGAGAAAGATCACGATAACCAAATGTAGGGATATGCTTTGATTGACAGTTTATTCATCAAGGCATTGATTGTTTCCTGCCATTCAGCTTGAAGATAGGTTGTCGAGTAAAGAAGTGTCTAATTAAAATTCCTTTGTTGTGTGATTCCCCTAGAAAGGCATGAAACCAACAGTGGAGATAGCAGAAGAATTTAAAAATTCTGTTTTCCAGGACTCCAAAGTACCTGTTTTGCATGATGAATTTAGAAATCTAATTCTGAGGTTTTGTCCTTCAATGTACTTACCTAGGTGTAGCTGCCCTGTGAAGTTTCAAGGCAGGCACATACCACTGCATTCATTTTGGCTTTTGGCTAATGGTTTTGTATTTTCTAATGACAGCTTGCCAGGGGAGAGCAGTGATAAAGCTGACCTTCTCTCAAGATAAGGAGTAAACAAACCAGGGAATTTACTCTGGTTTTGGTTCATGAGCTGAATTTGAATTGTTGATGGCTCCTTTTTTCCCCCAGAAATTTACCCATAAATTCAGGAGTGGAAGGGAGCTTAGCTGTCGTAGCTGGCTGAAGGGTATAGACTGTGGTACAGGAAGACAGCTGTTTCTCTTGTAGTGGTTGTGTGAACAGCAGAATTTGTGAAATATTAATAAACACTGAAAACTCCCCCACTTCAAGTCAGCATGCTATAGCTCGGCCTTGTTGTGGCTGCTCCCTTTGTGCACTGGACTGCTAGTAATTTTGTGTCCAATAAGGTCTGTAAGCTCAATATTCTCTGTACTGTGGATGTCTTTTCCTGTGTGGATGTCTCTTGCTGTGTTACTCAAAAAAGAATTACAGTAATTTTTTCCCAGCCTTCCTATCTCCCAAAGTAGGTGTTATACTAACTAGGCTGTCACTACTCTGTATTGCTCATCTTGTGATCTCCTATAAACCAAAACCTCTTCCTAGTAAGAACTCTAAATTGTATCTTAAAGAATTGAACAATGGTTGAGTGGCATTATATTCCAAAGTACTGAGATACAGCTACGACACCCTCGCAGGAGGTAGAAAGAGCTGTTGCATATATAAAAAGCACTAGAGAAAAGTTGGCTTTTTTGCCCATGAATTACTAGTTCCTATTCTTTAGCTGGCAATGGCCATATTTTTCATTGCAATGAAATATAAGGATATAAACCCATGAGAGCAAAAGTGGTTATGACTATATTTAGTACAGGTATTTGTATATTCCAGATGATAGAAGGATCAAATGAGACTTCTTTTAGATCTATATAAAAGGATTTTTCAACATTGTACTCATTAATTCTGGATTTTACATAAAATACTTAGAAGTCAAGTAATTTTTCCTCATGTCTAGGTATTTCTAGGAGTTGGCTGCAGCTTCATTGAAGTGTTTGTTGGAAATGAGAGGGAAATAGAACTGTATGACTTGAAATAGTGAGAAAAGTCTAAAAGTCACCTCTTGCAGAAACAAGGCCTGGACAGATAAAGAAAATAAGTTACTAGTTACTTTATTTCTCATGAAAGTATTTGACTGTGGAGAATCTGTACTCCTAGCAGGATCATGTCTGAATTTTTGTTTTAATACTTTCATGAGGGTGAAAGTTGATCACAAACAGCAGTCTTTGTAGCTGTGCAGGGTCTCTGGTACAAAGCAGCAGATACAGCCACCTTCACTGGCAGGTGATGCTGCGCACATAACTGCTGTTAAGTTTTCTTTTGCCTAAAGAAGATGTAAAAATTATCCCTTGGAGGGTAAGCAAGATAGAACAGAACAAGTCATAGAAAGAGCTGGAGTTATAAGAGTGTCTAGAAGTACTTTCTTCTAATTTACTATTTTCTTGATGGAAGATGGACTTCAGTCACGAATGTGGCAAACAAATCGTTTCACTACATTTGGGAACAATGTGAATAATTTTGTGATGTGATTTACTATGTGCCATTGAAAACAATTTTGGTTTAATCAGACATCATAGTAAATATGTAATTAAGAAATTCTCAGAATATATAGGTTAAAAATGTCAAATAGTATTGGTTGGTAACAGCTTCATTTGTCTGCTTCTGTATTTGGAGTTGTATGGCAGGGCACAATCACATGTACAGCTCAGTGATTTATAGAACTGAGAGCAGACACTAATGAGAAAAAGCTTTTGAAATAAAGACTTCTGTTATATTGTTTATGTAGCTATGCTCATAAAGGTCAAAAAAAAAAGACTGAACAGATAGTTTCTAGGCCTGAACTTGGAAGTGTCAACAGTAAATTTGGAGGAAAGCTATCTTGCTAAGTGGCCCTTCAAAACTGGTATTAATTCTAAAAGATAATGTCAGACTTGGCTTTTCCCTCCCTTACTTAACTAAAGTTAACTGATTTTGGTCTTCAGCTAGTATTTGGTTTATTTTGTGTTTTAGATGAACCAATACACTTGCGTACACTATAGAGGCATTGGTCAGGGTGAAGCAAATCCTATTTAATACAATACAGGCAGTGAGGTTTTTAATAAATAATTAATCTAAGCTATTTTTGTTGTAGTGAAGGCAATGTCCAGCTCGAACTGGTATAAATTGGTGCAGCAATGTTGACATTGAAAGAACAGGGCTGACCTGCATCTGCTGCAGAGGTAATACAGCCCATCATCTGAGGTTTAGCATCAGCTCTCGCTCCTATCTAGAAGTTGGGTGGAATAGCATTGTAGTAACATGGGCACTGGCAAGCTGATACACAGCTCTGAACACAAGTGGAAACAACTGCAAATGGAATACTGCTGCCTGCTTGTCCCAGGTTATGTGGACCTTCTGCCATGTCTGTCTGCTGGGAGAGAGCTGGGTATGAACTGTACCAAATGTCTGTGCTGCCATCAGCAGCTGTGTCTCTATCAAAAAGTCCTGCTTATGCTTCTGAGTGGGAAAAGGTTTTGCTGATAACAAGTGGAAAAGTGAAGAAGCAAAAAATTATATATAAGACTTCTCGGAGACTACTTCTGCAGCAAGCAGAATCTTACAGGAGAATCAGGTAATCTGTTGTCTGGTACTTTCTTGTACAAATAGTTACCCAATTCTTTAATCTCAATTTACCAAGGCATGTAATGCTAGTTATGTTTTTTTTTACTGACTGACATCTAGTAACTGACTCTAATACTATGTGGTTACCAGATAACTGTTCCTAGGAGTATTGCAGGGCACACTATGCATTTAACATGGTTTCCATAAGTAATGCTGCAAACTTTACATTGCTGTTCCAACCACTAGCTCAAAGCAGGGCCAACTTGGGGTCCCTTGCCAAGAGGAACATGAATGGTGGTATGTAAATGTCTATGTAGAACAGAAACTAAAAAAGCTTCTACTGTACTACTTTAAAAATGAACTGAAAAAGAAGATTTGTGTAGACTCCGGAACGTGGATTTTAATTGGGAAGGAATAGGAGAGGGATTTTTGCTTTTTAAATATTGGGTAGGAAGCTATCTGAGAAACTGTAGTAAACCTCTTCCTAAACCAGGAATAGGACAGACTTATAAACCTAACTCCTGTCTGTGGCTTTATGGTAGAAGTCAGAGGAATTGCTGGAAAGCCCGTAGATGAGTGGCTTTCCAATTGGTTTAATGCTTCCTTTATCTAGAAACTCTGTAGTAGCAAGAAGATTCTTGGCCTGTTTATATATCCTGAGAAGTATTGCCTCACCACCTGGAAAAGCCCTTGCCTGCCTCCCCAGGTAAGTTCTCTGGGGAGATAACAGTTGAGGAGAGAAACAGCCAAGTCTTTCGCCCAGCCCAGCAGCCTGAGCCAGGCTGGAGGCTGACACTGACTGCTGTGCACTGTACCAAGCTGAATCAGCTGGTGAAAGCATTGCCTTGTTTATATATCCAAAGACACAGTAAGTTTTATTTTGGCATTGTATTTCTGAGGCAAGTAGTTGGGAAGTATTGTCAGAAAAAACCCTTCAAAGCCATCACGTGAGGAGGAGCTATTGCATTCCCAAGTATAACCACTCAATCTTCCGAACCTCAGGAACTACTTCAGCTATGGGGACTGTTTTGTGTGTCATGAAGCCCAGCATGATTCCTTTGTATAATGTATAATGGGTGGGCCTTTACAAGGAGTATTTGTAGAAATAGTGATATTAATGTACCTGTTAGTTCACATACATGATAAAATACAAGTTCTGCTAATTATGAAACAATTTATCTTTCTTATTTAGAAATCCTCATTCCTAAGCAATAGTGACTCTTAGAGCAAGCTACAAGGAGACTTCTTTCTTTTCAGCTAATTAATAAAAAAATGTGTCATTTCCAGAATGTATGTTCTTTGCTTGGCTTTTGTTAGATTTAGAATTTAGCCAATATATTTGAGTGTTTAATGCAATTTTCTCTTTCACTTTAAAATGTTGTTCTGGTATGTAAAAGAAAAAAATAAATTTTATTAATGTTTTCATTAAATGAATCCCATTTTCCCTCGCTCCAGGATGATCTAATGCTGCAGCAGAATGGGGTGGGGGGAGGCTTGAGCAGCCAGGTTATTCAAGTATAGCTGTGAGTTTTGAATGGCCAATGCAAATTGCTTTTCATAGCTTACTTTTTTGCAAGTACTTTGCATATCACCATAAACTTTAGCTGAAGAAAACTTGGTGAGAATGCCACGTAAAAATAGGCAGTAGGTTGGTGTGGATGGGCTTTACTCTGGAAGTAATGGTGAGACATGAGGACAGCTGGGGAAGCAGACCCTGCTGTAGGTTTGCCTGTCCCCACACAGACACAGCAGAACTACAGTATTTTGTGGGCTTGAGTCTGCTCCTTTTCTACCGTGTATGCAGTGTGGCATTGGGGTGGTTCCAGGTATTAGTGCACTGACAAATGGAGGCATCTGTGGCTCTTCCTGGGTTCTCCTGGCCTGCTGCGCTTACCCTCTGCCCAAACAGTGTTCCTTCACTGTGTGCTGACACCATGAGCTGCATAAAAGAGGGAAAGTCCATGGCTGCTCTGGTCACTGCCACAGAAGCTCTGAAGGATCAATATATGCTGTTGTGGCTGTCAGCAGGTGACCCTCCCTTACATGTCTGATGGGCTCCAGAGTGTGTCATATCACTAAAAAGATAAGGAAGGAAGGATATGCCATCCACCCATGAGCAGCTGGGCTGAATTAAACATTATGTACAATGGGTCTACTGCTATCTGCTGCAAATAGAAACAAACAGTAAGCAAGAGAATAACATGGTGGCTACTTTTAGCACTAATCATGGTTTGTAGCAGAGGGTACTCTTTTCTCTAGAGACCGTCCAGCGCAGGGTCTGCTGCTGTGGGCTGTAGGCTCAGCAGCCAAAAATTGTGACTTGGGGAACAGGTATTAAGTATTTTTCCCTAATTCTCCAGAAGTCCTATTGGAAAGTAGACCATGAATTACACTGCCTGGTATGTAAATTATATGTTAAGTAGGTCAAATATTCAATTCAAAAAATAAAAAAACTTACCCTTTCACAACTGAAATACAGAGCAGAATATTCAGGTAAAAATAATTTATGATAGTAATTATGGTATAAACCAACTTGTCAGCAGCTAGTTGTTTAAATTCCTTCTTCCCCACTCCAGGTTTCTCAAACCTGTAGGGAAATCACTGTAGCAAATAACCCTTCTGCCTGCTATATGAATCAGAAATAGGATGCTGTAAGTGAACACTTAGCTGTGTAAAGAAGAAAAGGATCTCATTTGCAATGATCTGGAGTTTCAAGAGGTCAACTAGTGTTCTGATAACTAAGCTTAATCTTTACAGGCAACATCTAACATTAATTATTAACGCTCACACCTTCACCATTAAAGTCTGAACATTTATGCACAGAATCTAATGGCTCAACAGCTTTTATTTTTTTCACTTCATGTATATCATAGAATTGTAGAATACTTTGGATTGGAAGGGACCTCAGAGACTGTCTAGTTCTAACCCCCCTGCCATGGGCAGGGACGCCTTCCACTAGACCAGGTTGCTCAAAGCACCATCCAAGCTGACCTTGAACACTGCTAGGGAAGAGGCAGTCACAGCTTCTCTGGGCAACCTATGCCAGGGCCTCACCACCCTCACGGTAAAGAACTTCTTCCTTATATCTAATCTAAACCTACCCTCTTTCAGTTTAAAGCCATTACTCCTTGTCCTATGCCTACATGCCATTGTGAAAAGTCCCTCTCCAGCTCTCTTGTACGCTCCCTTCAGGCACTGGAAGGCTGCTAGAAGGTCTCCCCGCAGCCTTCTCTTCTCCAAGCTGAACAACCTCAACTCCCTCAGCCTCTCCTCATAGCAGAGGTGTTTCAGCCTTGTGATCATTTTTGCGGCCGTCCTCTGGACCCACTCCAACAGGTCCATGTCTTTCCTGTGCTGAGGGCTTCAGATCTGGAGGCAGGACTCCCGCTGGTGTCTTACCAGAGCAGAGTAGAGGGGCGTAATCGCCTCCCTTGGTCTGCTACCCATGCGTTTTTTGGTGCAGCCTGGGATATGGTTGGCTTTCTGGGCTGCGAGTGCACATTGCTGGTTCCAGTTGAGCTTCTTGTCAACCAGCACCTTCAAGCCCAGGGTTTGAGCTCAGGGCTGTTGTCAATCTATTCTTGACTCGGCCTGTATTTGTTCTTGGAATTGCCCTGACCCACATGCAGGACCTTCCACTTGGCCGTGTTGAACATCACGAGGTTCTTGCAGGCCCAGGTCTCAAGCCTGTCAAAGTCCCTCTAGATGGCACCCCTTCCCTCTCCAGCATGTCAGCTGCACTGCACAGCTTGGTGTCCGTGGTCAGCTTGCTGTAGGTGCACTCAATCCTGCTGTCCATGTTGCTGACAAAGATGTTAAACAGCACTGGTCCCAGTACCAACCTCTGAGGAACACCACTTGTCGCTGGTCTCCACTTGGACATTGAGCCCTTGACCACAACTCTTTGAGTGCAACAATCCAGCCAATTCCTTATCCACCTACTGGTCCATACATCAGATCAATGTCTCTCCAATTTAGAGACGAGGACATCATGCAGGACAGTGTCAAAGGCTTTGCACAAGCTTGGGTGGATGACATCAGTTGCTCTTCCCTCATCCACCGACGCTGTAACCCCATCATAGAAGCTGACCAGATTAGAGGTGTGATTTTCCCTTAATGAAACCATGTTGGCTGTCCCCAGTCACCTCCTTGTTTTCCATGTTGCTTAGCATAGTTTCAAGGAGAATCTGTTCCATGATCTTGCCAGGCACAGAGGTGAGATTGACTGGCCTGTAGTTCCCCAGGTTTATCCTGTTTTCCCTTTCCAAAAATAGGGATCATGTTTCCTCTTTTCCAGTCAGTGGGAACTTCACCAGACTGCCAGGACTTCTTAAATATGACGGATAGTGTCTTAGCAACTTCATCTGCCAGTTTCGTCAGGACCCATGGATGCACCTCATCAGGTCTCATGGACTTGTGCACCTTCAGGTTCATTTCATTTTGTTTAGCCTGGAGAGAACTGGAGTTGTAGGTGTTACAGGCAAAGGTGATTCAGAATAAATCCTGACAGTCTGAGTTATATCTGAGCTTTTGCATTTAATGGAAATGCCATGTGAAAGCCGTTTCTGTGCTCCTTGTGTGGCGAGGGGGGGATCTGACGGCAGAAGAGCCAGTACTACTAGTGGAAGCGACAGCATGGCAGGATGGGACAGGCATGTATTCCTTAGCTCTTTTTGCATCAGGAACCCTTCACCAGCAGGGAAATACCAGTACCTTCACAGCACATCTGCTGTGGCCTGGCTACCTCACCACACTAAACTAAAACCAGCTCCTATTAGTTGTTCTGAGAAGTGTGTTAAGATTGCTGGTATTATGCTGACTTTACACCAGGGCTTTCTGCAGACAAGATATAGTCAATAGATGATCAGGCATCCTCTCCTCCACCCATCTCTTGATATCATGAGGCAAACTGATATGTATATGGTAGAAGAAGATGCTGCATTCAGAAAACAAGCATGGTTTTGTTGAGCAATTCTTCGTTGCTACAATAGCCTCACAGAGCAGCCCCTGAGGTCTGGCACTTACAGGACTTTAGTTGAAATGCTCACTCTGGTAGGACAAGCACAAATGCCAACTAGGATGACAGATTTATTGCTGCAGAACTGGAAAATGGTCACCAACTCATTTCACATAGGCTACTGGGCACACACCAACTGGATAGAATGTCATGAACTTGGTTTGGGACGTAAGGAAAAAAAAAAGCTTGTTTGTAGCCATTGAGAAGGAAAGCATAAATGAAATGCCCACTGAAGGAGGCTAGTGAAGAACAGTGCAAGGCCCCAAGGGAATTCCTTACAGGAGAGCTGTTATTGCAACAGATCTTGTAGATGTTAGGGAGATGCTGAGCAGGAGGGAGAGGGTGGAAAGGGTGGATGAACAGTCATCAGGCTGGAGATGTTTTGAGAATTTGGACTGCTGAATGCAGAGGTGGCTCTATCAGTGGGCGATGAAGCTTGGTCCCTGCCCCCTGTAGCTACTCACTCCTGCTCTTGGTGCCGAGGGGAAGATTTATCCTTGCTAGTTCTCTGACCCTTTTCAGTCTTTAAGATAGTTTTGTGAAACATGGGTGTTGTAAGAGAGTTGTATCTAAGCTGTCTAGAGTGCTCAGGTTCTTGTGCAAGAGGACTGCTTGACAGGGGGAAAAATTTTTCCGTAGTCCTTACCCCTGCAATAGCACACAACAGGGAGCAGGAAATGGTGTGATAGTTAAAGCAGATGGTCTCTCAGCAAAAACCTTCTGTGGCTTGTATTCTCTGTGATTTTTTTTTTCCTTTTTTTTGGTGAGACAAACCAGCTTTCCTGATATGACAGCTTCATTGCAGTGTCTTGTGGAAACATGCTGCCACTTATACTAATTTTACCTTATAAGAACACAAGTGTAAGAGCACATTGGTAAAGTAAAAAAGTCGACATTTCTATGGTTTGAGAGATGCTTTTTGGGGGGGGGACAGAAATGGTTGCCAATAGAGGGAAATAAATTATGAAAGCTATGGAGACAATAATAACAACATTAAAATAACGATAGACATGTTCCTGCTTCTCCTGATTTTTATATATGCACACCATAAGCCAATGCAGTTACTAAAAGAGTACTCCCCAAAAGGGCTGTTCTACATCTACACAGTTTGTAAGTGACAACAGTGAGGGAAAAAATAATAAAGACAAACTTATTGCGGAAGACTGCAGTAACAGGTTTTAGAGTCTGAAAACAGGGTGCATGGAAATGAATGCAGCGCTTTAGTGTTAGTAAAGGCCAGAGACTGCTGCTAGCAGAGGGCTATGGAGCTGGGAGCTGTAATAATGGCCTGGTCAAACTGGGGTGGGGGGCAAGGAGGTGGTGACAGACCTGACTTTGAGCTGTGCAGACGAAGGGAAAGGAACTCTTCTGCCTTTCCTCCAACGGCAGTATAAGGCGGGAGCATAGTGGTTCACACTGTCTTCTCCTTTAACTAGTGTATTACAACTCCATGTAAATCAGAGATGAAAGTATGAGAATTGGTTTCTTTTAGGCTACACTGACTTCTGTTAAACTTATCCAAAGGATTCAAATTAGAGCCTGAGTGGACACTGAGGTCTGTCTTCCTACACTGCCATCAATGATGTCTTCCTACAATGTCAAACAGTGCCTGTTTTTCCTGGGAAGGGTTCACAATGGTGCCTGACTAGATTAATGTTTTGTCCTTAGAGTTCTTCTTCTGGAGTGATTTGAGGTCCCTGAAGGTCAAAATAAGAGAACTAAAACTAGTACTTGTAATCATTCATTATCTTTCAGAAACAATCTCTGGAAATGGATTTGTTAATTATCTGCCTTCACTATATCCATTTTGGGGTAGAATTAGAATTCTGAAGTGAGCATGTGTCCATAATTCACATTTAAACTCTATATGACTGAACTAAAGCATTTTAATTGCATATGCTTACATAGTCTCTTACTTTGGGTAGGAGCTTAAGGTGAAGTCTAATCTGCTCCATTCGGGATATGTAGAATCCAAAGTTAAGGCAGTTAATGGGGTCAACTCTTTTTCAAATTTAAGACTGCATATCTGAAATCAGTTCAAGAATTTCAATGATGGCAAACAAAAATTCAATTATAGCTGTGTGGTTCTTTTCTCCACAATGTCAGTTAACTCTGCACATGGGAAGCATTCAGTATATCCATGCATAGAAGTTGAGAGTTGGCTTCCGTGTGCAGAGAACTGATAAGAAGGGACTGAATTGCAATCTACACAGTTTAAAGTTTTTTTCAGTGCCACAACACGGGCAATGAGGACAACTAGTCTGGTCCAGTGCCTCAACTGGTTTCTGTTGCAGATGTGTAGAAAGAAAGGACAACTACATGAAATGCTACAGTTAATCTCCAAACAAAGAGTGGTCTTGTAGCCATACCTACTAGTAAAAGAAGCCATGGGGCCTAATCGTTAAAGGCCAGGATAAGAGCTCTGGACACCCATATTCTAACAAGAAAGTTTATTAGGTATATTTTATGACCCTCTAAAAAGGAGGAATAATGGTATCGAGCTGTTTGTATCCCAGAGCTGTTAATATATAATTGGATAACATCTGGAAGGCATATAGCAATGATCAATTAAGGATTACTTTGAGTATTACAACTGGGAAGGAAAGGAAAATATTCTGACCTTGAAGATCAGTGCATGATTTTTATAGGATTGTGCTAATAGCTGTAGTGTGTCAATTACCTTAAGTAACTTTTCTATCCTGAACATACTCAAACACCTAACCGTAAACACCTCTTCTGGAACAGTGAATCTGTCAGAATGGTTCTTCAGCCTGGTTTGTTTCATATGCTCTTTGTCAGCCCACCATCTCATTATTGACCTTTCCATTTTGTTGGTTGCTCTCTTTTTTTAATCGATAGTTGTCAAATTATTATTATTGTTTGATTTCCAATAGCCTCTAAGATCTTTGGGGCCAGAAGAGCTCCTTGGGAGAAATGTGGTTCTCCTGAGATTGAGAACCTCAGAACGAGATCTTGCCAGCGCTCATCTGTCTGTAGAACCCAGTGAAAGTGCAGGTTCCTGTCCTGCCGCAGGTCACCTGCCCATCTGAATTTTCATCAGGAACATGAGGAGCCATATTAATACATCCCTCTAGTGGGGTGGGTGGGGAAGAAACACAGTGTCTCCTGCTTTGGGATCAGGGTCACTGTTTCTCTGTGCAGCAGTTGGGGCTGGCAGCACAATGTTACCTGCTGTCACTCACATGTCACCAGGAATTACCTGGCCCTGACCCTTCAGAGCAGGATCAATTCTCACCCTTGCACCAAGGGTCTGTCCTTGCTCAGCAGTCAACAGAAGGTCACATCCTCCCCTCTGCCTCCTTGCACTGAGATTTGCTAGGCAGAAGAGTATTTGCATGTGTTGTTGACATGACAATGAGCTAGATAATGCCCTCCACAAATGGACAGAACTTTTTTGAAGAAAAAAACCCTGAAGTATAGGGAATGCTGAGGATCAAATATTTCCTCAAACTTTTTTGAAATTGGAATCCTGTGAGGACGTTTGTAGTCACACTTGACCACTCTAAATAAAGAGCCAGGAAAAAGTGAGCTGGTCCTGATTTAAAGGTAAACAGTATATTCAAGAACATTAATGCAGAGAGGCTTAAAACTGGCATTTGAAATATGTCTCATAGCATCCACATAAAAGCATATACCTCTAAGGAACTACTTGTGCCTTTCATCTTTTTTTTTTGTTCACCATTTAAACAAAATAAATCTCCCCCAAAAATCTGAAAGCAATGATTTTTATCAAGGCACACTGCAGTTTAGTTTCTCAAGATACTTTGTTCTGTTACTTGACCCTGCAATAGGGCTCTAAATAACAAATTGATGACATCATAATATTTTTTTTGGTGTAATAAATGGTGACGCCATTAACATAGGACTATATGACTTAACTACTGACCAAAGAGAATGAGCAGCTGGCTTCTCAAAGAAACAAGCTCTTATTCAAACACATGTATCTTCAATAATAGCAGGGGAAATACAGAAAATTACTGTCAAAGTAAATTGTGCATAGTACAAATGCCATCTCCTTTCAAGTTTGCACCAGCATGATAATCCTTCTTTATATAGTGGTGTTGCCCTTTTCTCTTTGGAGACCTTTAGTGAAGTTGTCTTTTGTATTTCATGTATCATTAAAGTGACTTAAATGATCAGGGATGTGGTAGGACTGACATTTATTAATTATTAGCATAAATAAAGAGGCATCTATATTCCACACCAGCTGCAATTATAAAAATGTATTTTCTTCATTTATGAAATGAATTGCATGCTTTAGGGAGTCAACCAGAGAGATGAGAGGCAGTTCTTGTTGGTAATCTCTGTATGTTCTCAACATTTGTTAGATCTGACTGCAAAGGACCAATGATGTGGTTTTGACGCAACTCAGTTCATGGCATCTGTGCAGTTTCTGGGAAGGGTATCTGCATAGTATTGAAAATGGAATTGTGGAAGAAAAATACTCCAGAAGCGTTTTATCACAGCCTTGTATCTGCACTGCTGGACAGCGCAGCCTCAGACATTGTTTCTCTTCTGAAAAAAGCAGTTTGGTGAGAAATGCTATATTGGTCACCCAGAAGTTAAGCTAGTACAAACAGAAATGAAGTCCCTTCAGCCATTTAGACACCATCTTGAAAAGCACTTCAGTTTAAATTTTGGATCACTTTAAAGATGGAAATCTTCATATGAATTCAAAAAGCTGAGCTACATTTTGCTGACCACTGCTTTCCGTTTCTCATGCCATTTGTATGTGTAAGTCAGCATTACTTACAAAATGTTTACATAATTACATTTTTAAAAATACAATAATTGCAATTAATTTAATCTGAAACTTCATTTGTCAAAGTACTCTGCTTTAGTATCTCATGGAGGCTGTTCTATTTCTTTTCTCTTACTGAAAAAATCTGTCTTGAGATAGTAATGGTATTTTAACCCTCTTGGCAAGACTGGCTACAGTACAACCGTGGAATCAACTGGTTATAACTAGATCATTCCTCTTTAAACTATAGTAGGTTAGTCTCAATCTAACAAGGTTGAGAGAAGGTTTTTGTCCTTTTCTGTGTTTGGTGCAAGATGGAAACTACCTTGTGTAATACAAAGGAGGCTATTTTCTAAGCTCTTCTGCTTGTTCAACAATTAAATGTCTTCAATGAATTATGGTATACTGTGGTGCAAGTGAAGATGGTGACTTTCTTTTGGAATTTCTTTTGGATGTGTTGTATCTGGAGATTTCTTGTGATCCCATTAGATGTCAGAGAACTAATCTGTAAGTCTGCTGAGGTCCATGTGGCTCTTAATCTCTGCTGAGACTTCTCCATCTTGCAGCATGTCACTGCTCTTCAGACTTGCAAAGGTTGTCACGGTACTGGCTGTCTAATTTGACATATTTGCCTCTCATGACACACCTAAATTGTCTCTAACATTCAAGAGAATGCAAGATGTTAGTGGAATACCTATTGATAAAGTAAGATATGATGGCAATTTGGTAATTTAGTGTAAAGTCATAAAATTGTTGTTTAAAAGTTTAAGTAATTAGTTAAAAGCTTTTTGATTAATGGTAGCTAACAGCTTGTATGTATGAATACTATTGTGCTGAGTGGCTGAATTCCAGGTGAAGTGATTGATTGTGTTCTGGGGTTGCACATATGTTCCTGGGTGCATATAAATTATGGTTAGTCATTCAGTTTCGGTAATAGGATTATTTTCAGTGATATCTCTTCCATTTTAATGTACTTGCTTTTCAGTCTGATTCTAGACATCTAAGATTGCCCTGTCTTGCATCACTTCCTTTGTAGTTATTCCCTTGTTCTCTTTAATGTAACTGTCATACCTTAGGGACAAAGACTCCAAGAAGAATGAAAAGAAAGTGTGTTTTGATGTCTTGATGAAAATAGCAATTTAAACAACAAAAAAAACCTCTTTACGTTTTAAGCAAGTAAAAAGTCTACTTTGACTCTGTTGTGATAAGGCAATTTGGCCTTTAGGATAATGTTTTCACAAATGCTCAACAGCCACATAGGTAAAACCATTCAGATATTTGTCTTCCATTTGCTTCAATTGGAGATAGATGTCCAGACTATATGGTGAAAGAAACTGGCCTTGAAACTGTTCACACAATTTGTTCCTCAGGGTGGAGACCTTTGTATTACTTAACATTCAGTGAAACTTGTGTTCTTTTGTTAGGAAATTGTTGCTTGAAATTTTATTTGAATGCAACAAACATTAGACTTAATTCACCAAGTGTGATGCAGATGCTCTGGCTGTTCTGCTAGGACAAATAGCCTACCTGGCATCTCTGGCTTGTAGCAAGAGATATGCGTGAACACTAAGCTTCTAGGACATGGCCAGAGCCAAAGAATTTGACTAAAACTTTGCTGCATGGTGTTAGATATCACCTTAACCCACTGGAGGTTTTGACATTAATGTAAAATTTAACAAACTATGAGGGGAGAAATTTAATACCAAGCCAACAACAGGACAGGGTGAATGCAAAGTGGCATCAGTTAAGGTTTGGCCCCAACTTCTGGCTTAGACAATAGCTCTTTAGCTGCAACCAACGTGTAAAGATCTATATAACATTCTGTCCTGAAAAAACCCCAAATGTGCTAGGCTGACAGCAATTCTTGTGGAGTGCTCAATTGTCTCAATGCAACCAAAAAGGCAGTACCTAGGCTTGTCTTCCACCATTCCTTATGCCCACGAATCTCACCCAGGATTTGCAAAAGCTGTTTTTGGAGATAAAGGTATCCTCATGTCCTTTCAGGGTTTGGCCTCTCTGCTCAGGCTATCTGGAATTTTGTGAGGAGTATGCCTGTCTCCCACAGCCCAGACTGCAAACATTCACTCATTTCACGCAGGGCACAGAGCAGCTGTCAGTAACTGCTTTCACTCACCAACCCTCTCCCTCTGTTATCTGCACATTACTGTCATTTCTGCCTCTCTTCTCATGTGCAGCATGTCAGCTGCTAGATGTTCAGAGCAGTTTCTGCACACAGATCTGGAGTAGGTCTTCTATCAGAAATCAATATTTTAAATGATATTTTGCAGAGAAGATTATTATGATTGTAAAATCAAAATATTTTGCAATTCTTGAAAGCTCAAAGAATATTCTGTATGTGAGCTGACAGGAAACCATAATCAAATTGTCAAGCAATTGCTCCTGCTGTGGCAAAGTGAGAATGTTAGATTACAAGTGTCAGCATGCGAAGATAAAGACTGCATAGTGAACAGCACACTGAAAGCTTGATAGGAGATGGGAAGTTTATCGCTGTACACTGTAACCTGTTGTAGACAGTTCTGCTACCTCAGCAGTACTCACTTTGCATTAAAAACCTTTATGATCAATAAAATGGCTCAGTTTTGTCATTTGGAAAATACATTTTAAATTTTCTACCAACTTTATTTGGTCAATTAAACTGAAGACTAATTGCTATTCAAAAGGGTTAAGTAATAAAAGATGCAGAATACTAATATACATACACTAGTTATTTACTGACTCTAATATTATCACTGCTCTAATCACTTCGAACAGGCACCCAAATGCGTGCTGCTGTGATTATCTGAGTAAGAAAAATGGCTCATTTATTCAACATAGGCATTGGCTGCTAGTTTGGGCTTTTAGGTGTTTAAAGATTTATGTTTAAATTATTTTTCTGCAGTTTTCCTGTCCTTTTACCTATTCTTCTGTAAACTCTTCAGTCTTCCTGTTCTCTGTGGCTGCTCTGCACAGTGGATATTCACTGAAAACATCTCACCAAAGTGTTTGGTTCTGAGCTTGGGGCTGTAACCCAAAACCTGCTGAGAACTTGAACTCTCATTAAATTTAGTCAGAATTAATGGCTTATCACCATGTAAGATCAAGCTTGTGGGGCATGTTCTCAAGCACCGCAATCATTCCTGTAGCTCTTCCTCTTGGAGACGTAGGATCAGAAAAGAGACTCACAGGAGTGAAGTTTAAAAGGTTTTTAACTCAGGTAACCAGATTGTCATTCAGGCTGGTTATTTAACTGCAGCACAGAATGGGCACTTAGTGTCGGTTAAAAAAAATTCAATCATTTTAGAATAGCAATGTATTTAGCCACTTAACGAGTACAGCCTTCTTTGACCCTGTAATTGCTTGCAATTCCCTTACAATTTTTAAAAGGAAAAAAACAGTGATATGTAATGGGAAGAAGAAAATAAATAACACACAATCAGAATTAGGTCACCAATGGTAGATTTAAGTGGTATTGTACATTGATAACCTGACTGACAAAGGTAACACACAGCATTTCGTCATTTTGGTTAGCAGGAAAATATTTGGAAGGGTGTTCTCTAAAAGTATATGGAGGGAAATACAATGGAGAATCACAAATACAGGTGGACTGGAAGCATCATGCATGTTTAATGTCAAGAAAAGAAAAAATGGATAAATTGTGAGTGTTTAGACTGATTTAGAAATAGGTTTTTAATCATCCTTAAGAATGGGCCTGGAGCATCCCTCCAGCAAGACTAGTAAGTGAGAAATTGAGCCATATGGCTGCAGGTGAAAGCAGAGAGGGGCTGAATATGGAGGCAAGATCTTTCCTCTGAGTTCCACTAGAAAGGGCAAAGCAGCCAGACTTGGCTGTGCTTCTGCTTTCCTGTTAGTGGGTACAGCAGGTGGACTGTCATGTGCGTACCAAAAAGGAAGGTAGATTTACTTTCAAACTGGAAATTTGCCAGCTAAGGAGACAATCATGTAACATGGAGCCAGGACTAGACAGGATGTCTAGTGAGTCAGTTCCTTTAATCTTACATACTTTATCATAAAGAACACATTATTTCTCAGAACTATTATAAGCCTGGTGAGTGCATTTAGTCACAGTTTGAAGGGCAAAGCCTGTGCTCCCTTAATCAGTAAAGCTTCTCTGCTGCATTGGCATACCATTTGGAGAACGTGTGCTGTGGAGGAATTTGGTCCAGGCTTGCATGTTTATTTAGTACCTACCAGAAGAACCGTCTAACTCTCTAAATTTTACTTCCTTTGCTGCCTGTGAAGGTCATGCATTCATAGCTGAGTCCTAATGCCATTAAAGTAGTAGGAAGACTACAGATGAATGATAGCAATCTCTTGATCTAGAGAAAATATTATTTTTCAGGGTCTTGAAGGCTTATCAAATGCTAGAGACTAAGACTCAGAGGAACAGAAAGACTGAAGCTGTGACTGGTCCAAGATCTGAGTGCTAGGGAAAAGTCACTTCTGCTCCAAGATACTAGTTCTTGTAACTGGGCACTTCAGTGTCTCCTCTCCTTGATCCCTCTCCATGAAAACACTCTTTTCCTACAGTCACCAGCAAGGTATATCTCGTCAATATAAGTGATTTGAGAATGTTGTTGAAAAAGGTATGATTTCAACATGTAGAAAAATGATCGTATATGCACAGTATTCTAGAAGATTGAAGTTTTAAGTACAGAATGAAAGTTAAGTAAATCTTGTGGGCTAGAAGGTTGCTGTTGACTCAAGTCCAGTACACACTAGTGCTATTGGTCTGAAACTTTGGTTTACTAGCAATCTGCAGGTCTTTTCCTTAGTCAATTGGCATTCATTGTCAGTTACTGTTTCCTCTTCCCAAAGGCTTATCAACTCTATTCCACTAAGCAAAAGCATCCCTTCAGTGAAAATTTGTTGATCATCTTAGTTGACAGCTAAGCAGCTGATCACTTTTGTGTGTAACCTGTGCCTAAGCAATAAATCCCCACTGGCTAATTCCTTTGTGCTGCCACAACAGGAGCTGCAAATGAGTAGGAATTAAGTAATAATTACTGTTGCTTTAAGTCTTGGGTTAAAACTGCTTACTTGTGATCTATTTTTGCACTGCTCTCCAAACTGCTTAGCTAAAAAGGCATTTAAAAAGGTTTGTTCTATTGCTGGGAAGGATAGCCTGCCAAGGGCTATTACAATGATCAAATAAATGCCAGTGATTGTACTTTGCCAACAGAATACTGGACCATAAACTTTTCCTTCAGCAGTTTTCACAGTCACTATCTGAATGGAAGATGGGGACAACGCTGGGGTGAAATGCCTTGGAGTCAGCATTCTCCCTTGACTGTCTCTCCTCTTTCCTTAGAGGACCTTATGCACACCTCTTCCTGAAATGAATCTTATACAGGACCTTCCTTCATCTTCCCATCTCCTTAAATTTCTTTGATAATGAACAGAATTTTAACATTAGAGGAATGTCTTTGTCGTATCATTCACGGAGGAGTCTGTGTTATCATACATCTTAATAATTTATCATGCTCTTGATAAGAATTCTAGAAGATCAGTAGATAAGAGTAAACAGGCTCAGGGAGAGAGCCCTGTGATGCCAACGTTGTTAATTTTGCAGCAACGGAATTGGTCTTCTATCATTACAGCTTAAGACACATAATTGTAAGATCATCATTATGGGGAGGTTACTACTGCCAAATATTTTACAAAATGATTGTGTATTAATTAAGCAGTTTAAAACAGAAACTACACCTTTCCTTACTAACACAGAAGGGAGGAAAAACCTGTAGTGTGGAGACATTAAAACATTTATAAATGAGGAGAAGAATGAGTTGCAATCTCTTCTCTAAAATTAGAGACAGGGGTGTTTGGTATTTTTTGGAATATCCAAGCTATTGGATATGGCCAAATTCATTCAGATGAAAATAGAATTATACTAAACCTATAGTAAATATTAAAAAATACTGAAGGGTTGGGAAACTGGTCATCATTTTTACATATCTCTATCTCCTCGGGTTAGTAGGGACTAGAAAGCATGGACATGTGTCATAAATAGGGTAATTCTGGAGAGGGAAATTGTTTAGTGATCTGACCTTAGCGATTTGGGAGTCTTTGTGATTTTTTTTTTTTTTTTTTTTTTT
>Ga0065711_1035144_pt1 | contig 22735 bp, 7 predicted proteins | sample Hoacrofraction12_FD_59098 | JGI IMG/M metagenome (GOLD analysis project Ga0065711, IMG submission 59098) | Hoatzin crop microbial communities from Cojedes, Venezuela - Epithelial fraction 12 v2 (version 2) | ecosystem: Host-associated > Birds > Digestive system > Esophagus > Crop | place... | reverse complement strand
CCACTGAAAAGAGCTTGTCCCCATCCTCCTGACACCCACCCTTCAGATATTTGTAGGCATTTATAAGGTCCCCTCGCAGCCTTCTCTTCTTCAGGCTGAACAAGCCCAGTTCCCTCAACCTCTCCTCTACAACTACAGATTTCAAGTTACACGGGCAAATAAAAACGACAAGCAGGTTTTAAAGCATATTCAACCTACTGAGGCTATTCCTAGAAAAGATTCATCTACTAACACTGATCCAAAAGGACTGTCAAAATTCACTCACCACATTTTTTTACTTGCTTTGGAGAAAGGCCAAAGTGCACATATTTCTGTAGCTTAGGAAGAATATCAGTATTGTTTCTATTTGCACATGACGTTGCTATTCAGAACATATTTTGAGAGGTATTATTTTAAGTTTATTTGAAGTTTGCCTGATACGTTATGAATATATTAGAATTTGAAATAGTGTTTAACACTTAAATAAACTAGTAAGAAAAGTCTAATATGGTAGAAGAACCTATGTCTCAGTTTCAAATCACACTGAGACACAAATGTTTCAGTCCACTAACATTTAGTACCTTACAAACCCTCCTTTCACTCTTTAAAGTGTAATATAATTTTGATAATCTAGACTTCAGTGAAAACTAAAAAAAGCAACCCTCTTTTCTTTATTATTTATTGTTTCAAGTATACTTTAAGCAAGAATAAAGGTATATAGACAAACTTTCCTCTTCTAACAGCTGAGTGGCTCTGCTGAGAATCCAAATTTAGTGCAGAAATCCCTCACTCCCAAGAAAATGAAAGCGAAATCAGGCTTTTGGGCTTTTACAGTCCATTCCATACAGGCAGTTGATTTTGCAAACTTGTTTCAGTTACTGCTGACAGGCTGGTACATCTGTGTGTGCACTTGAGAACAGAACAAATTCTGCTTCACTTTCAATGGAAAGACACAACTTTAACTTACCAGGAGCCTGGTGCACTCACTCAGACTGGTTACCACTGCTGAGCCCGACAGCTAACTAGTCCCTGCTAAATCCAGTCTGCCTCCCAGTGACGCTAACCATGTTTTATGGTGCCTGGGGAAGTGGAAGCCTGTAATTGCTGGTGCTCAGATTCCTGGCTGAAAGCAAGGGCAGCTGGAGCATCATGGGAGCTACAGGACTGTGGGACTCAAGGAGAGCCCTGAGAAGTGACCTAGGCTTTCCAAATACGAAAGTGAGACTTAATAAATCATATAGATAAAGTGATCTCTCATTATGCAATTACGAGTGAGTCTATTTTCTTTTGAGGTGATTAACATGCACTCATCTTCCAGTTTTGACATTCCATAAATATTATTCGTTTTGTGATTGTTTCTTTTCAACTTCAAAGGAGAGTTACACAGCTCATTACCAAGCAATAAAGACTACTTTTGTTGACACTCCTGGAAACCTCTAATCACAAGAGTCAGTGGAGGCTTACAACTGAATAAACAGTTAAGAAAACTGGAAAAAAATTGTTACACAAGAGATACCGTCTGATGAAAAATGTGATGCCCAGCCATTTACTCATGTCTTACATGAAGCATCTATTTACAAAGGAAACAGTGATGGAATGTAGAAGTGAATGAATTGTTTGGGTACATTCATCAACACAGCAGCATTGTACTGAACAGTCTTGAAAAAAAAGTACAAAAAAGAGACATCCTTTGAGTTTTTTACAAATCTATATTTTCCTACTCTGTGAGCTGTTGATTTTACTGTCATGGTGAACCACATTTTTTCATATCTTTAGTCCTGGCCTTGAGGAACAGATATGGCATTTAGCTTCAACAACAAAGGTTTATTTTAATGGCACAGGTAACTTAAGAAATATTTCCTGACAACTAGTTGGTGTTACATTGTGAAGTACCAGCATCTTGTTCCTCACTCAAGGAGGAAAATAATAATTTATTTTATGCTAAAAAAATCCTTACAGAAAACAGAAACCCCTTTAGGGAAAATCAGAAACCAAGCCTCTAAAAGACTGTATTTTCCGCAAGATTGGCCATATTCTGATCACTGATGATTTTTATCATGCTTATTTTATTGTCTCCTCATGCTTGAACTATCTTTCTTTCAGAGGAAAGTCCAAGAGGGTCACCTCTTCTCTGGTATATTCATTGCTATCAGACTTGATTGTAAAACTGTTCCATCTGATCAACCAAAAGACTACACTGGTTTCCTAGAGGGCTTTAAGTCAGTAAAGTTCAGTTACTGTAACAAAACTTTGTCTTGTTGTTGAGTAAATCATGTTCATTCCTCCTTTTCAGCTCCTCCTTCTTCTATTTTCATGCAAGCAAAAGAGTTCTAAAAATCCCAAAAGAAACATTAAAGGGATGAATGTTGCTGGTATGCATTATCTACAGTCATGCAAGACAGACCAGTCTGACCTGCAGCTGGGTTTTTTTTCTGCTGGGGAGCAGGAGCAATGTCCTACAAAGGAGGTCATACCTAGCAAAGAATGAGATGGGACGCAGGAAAACTGAACTAAAATCAGTTGAGATGTGCTTCACTATAAGATAGGGTCATACAAAACAGTAGTTTAGACAGGCTACACAATATGCTAGATGCCACATTAACACAGTGATTGCTATTTGTACTGCTAGAACAAAGGTATTTCTGTGCAGAAAATCATGCAATATTGCCAAAGCCACTGTTGATTTCTGGTGTCCAGCTTGAGTGATCCCAAATTATTCCCATTTCCAGGAGGCAAAAGAACAATCCTACGATAGAAAAGCTTCTTAGCAGAGGCTCTAGTTAGGTACTGAAAAGCCAAGGCAGCTCAAGCCATTAGGCATTACTTGTCCTTCCTGCACCACCAACATAAAAACACCAGCTGAGGCTGTACCCCAGGGCACACCAGCACACTGCGGCATCCTGGTCTGGGTAGGAAGAACAGAGAGATGTGGCCTGGAAAACTTCAAAGGGAGAACTGTCTCTCGGCGCATCCTATTCTCTTACCGTGTTTTTAGCCAGAAAGAGAATACATCTGTTGCTCCACACTTTTAAGTGTTCTTTCTGCACTCACTAGGCCTGTATTGTTATGGGATTATAGCTCTGCTGGCCCTTTAAACAGGGCACACAAAAAAAGGCAGTGTATTCATGCTCTTCCCATACAAAAGCACACACGACACAGGGGTCAGGGACAAAGTGCCTTGGAAAATTGTTAGCTGCTTTTGGAATGACAGTATAAACAATGTTTAATTTTTTTTTCCCTATTATTTGTTCAACTGTGTGCGGTATCAGCAGGTCTCTGACATATATTGATTAGTGCTATTAACATTACTTTCCCATTCAATGAGGTAACACTGTTAGGAGCAAAGTGCTTTTACACAAACAAAATAGTAATTTCAGCCGAGGAGAGTCTGGAAAGCTCTGTAAATGGGAAAAAACTAAAATATCTCCTAGTTTACCTGTAACAACACCAAATTTGATGGACAAATCTATCAAAGGCAAATTTTTCACTGCTGATGTGGAAGAAATGTTAGCATTTCCAATATACAGACCTGGTTAAACATCCTGCAGAAGAAGCATGCCTGAATAACAGTAATGTGTCTTCAGCTTCTTGGGAGACAGCAGGTGCAGTCGGAAAATTCAAAACTGAGGGACTGGCAGCATGCATGTACACACAGAAATTAAAAAATCACACCACTTTGTCCATCAGGTCGAAACAGCTACTTATCCGTATTGCACAGTGTAACTCAGGTGAACAAAGAAGTGCAGGTTGAGCACTGATGGGAAATAGTAAGTACAGTCTTTGCTGGCTGGGAATAGAACGCAAGATTGGAGTATGTTTAAACAGGGCAGCTCTTTGGGAGCCTATTTCCCAGTCTCTGTCTTTCAGGAGTGTGCCTGGGAGTTCAGGTACCTGTGGGTGTTACATGGTGCTCTACACACAACCAGAAGAACTGTTTGGCTTTCTCTGGGAATCTACATCTGTCTTCTGAGGACCAGAAGTAATCTGCAGCAATAAGAAGTCTGCAGCCATGAGGAGCACACCTTTCTGCAGCAAACTGAACAGCACAGCTGGTGCAGAGACCAGCATGGGGCCCAAAGACAGCAAAGCAAGTTCAACAGCACCACTGGGATAGTGTTGCAGGTACTAAGCAGCACAGCCCCCTGAATTTGAGAACCAGGGTTTATTAGCATGATCTTATTTCTGAAGTGATGTGGCAAAACTGGCTGGGTGCGTGGTAGGTTAACGTTCCTGACTGCACAGGGTAGAAATACCAAACAGTGGTCCAAGCTGAAACCTCAGCTCTGTGGAGTCAATGGCTAAAAGACTGATTTAGCAGCTTGAGGTGCTCTGCAAAATAGACTGTCCATTCATTTGTAATTTTGCTTCCTAGTTTGCTGATAAGTTGCCAGAAAGTGGTCATCTTATCTATTCTTAATGAATACTTCAATATGCAGTAATGTTAAAACTCTCCTTTCCTTGTGCTGCCAGAACTTTCCATCACATATGAGGAAACAAACTGAAGATGTGCAATCCCAAAACACTTTGGTGCTCAGTGCAAACATTTTACAGTATCCAAAATATGACTGAGGTTTATGTATTTTACATGAATGTTTTTGTAATACACACGGGTATAAACGTTCAAATATTAGTATTCTGAATGTTAATTTTCTGACCCAGCCAACATCTTTCATGCATGTGTGAACAGACATAAGCAAAGATTAATGCTTAAACAGTTTACAGCACCATTTGAAATCCAGTTAAGCAATTCCTATTTTTAAAGCATGATGGGACCATCACCTGTGTCTAAACTGGCATTCTGAATAACACAATACACAACCAGTAATTTCTTGAGTATAGGAAATTATTCAGCTCACTTTCTGAATAAACTTTACATAGTCCATTACCTTATGATTTAAGTAGAAAATATGTTTTAAAAAGACATCCAAGGTCAGTGCTGGTGTTGGAAATCAAAGGGGAAATTAATCTAAATAATCATTTAAATAAATAATTTCCCTCTTTGGTTTCCAAATTCATTCACTTCAAAAATGAAAGCATAAACTCTACTTTAAAAAACGTAGAAATCCTCATGGTGTATTTTTTGTTATTTATTACCTAATATTGACTTACAGCATTGGATGTGTGCCACAGCAAAGATGTTAAAAGTGTCAGAGCTCAATTTCCCACAGCAGGGTTTGCTGATGTTATTTTTGTCATCTTTGCAGGTAGGCACTGAAAAATGTCACTGGCCTTGCAAATGGTACACAAAGAAGGTGGCTTTGAGTCCTGCTCTCACAATCAAAGAGGTCATCAAAAGGAACAGACCTATGCACCTACACTCTGCTTCATGATACCAGTTGCACAGGAGTTTGAAATGCATAAATATCCATCACACTACTGGACCAAAAACATTTGTGGTGCTTACAGATGCAAATGCTGTCGAAGCTGCAGATCGATTAGTTGGCAAGTGAAATAGCAGTGGAGAAGAATACAACGAATGCTACAACACATTTCAGGGAAGGTGCTCAATGGATATAACATATATCCTTAGAAAGAGTAGAGGACTGATACAGGTAACATTATCAAGAAACCATAAAGCCAAGTATGGACAATGAGGACCTGTGCTGATCCAGCCATCCTATGGGCAGCCTGCCCTGGCAAGATCTCTACAGAAACTGAACTAACATCACTTACAGGATGCTTACAGAATAAGACTCTTTGTCCACCTTCAGATAAATCCCATCTCCTCTCATGGTACAGCACCACCTTTCTACAAGAACAACAAACATGCTATTAGAGTTTTGACCATGAGAATCCACGTATTTAGCCTCTCAAGTCAGGATTTTGTAGTCATTTATTCCTAAATTAGTGGCAAGTCTCACTAAGCTACATACCCCATATCAGCCTCTTATGAGAAAACTCTTTTTCCAGCAAATACAAAAACAATACAAGATTTTCGATTTACTGACAGCGAGCAGAACAAATAAGCAACACATCCTTCAGTGAATTATATTTATTCAGTATATCTGGACTTTGCAACAACACAGGCAGTTAAATTGCACAGAAGAATAATCATGATGATGTACTATAGTTTCAGTTAGATATACATCTAGTGATCATGCTTAAAAATAGGTCTTGATAGGAAAACCTTCTGTCCAGCATGTCAGGAAATAAGGAAGGCCACTGTGTCTGTATAAAGTTCTATCATGTGACAATAGAGTATACATCAGTTGAAGATTTGTATACCTCTCTACATTGTCATCATGCATCCTACACAGAAACCATGTGATTAAAGCAACTGAATGTAATCTATCACTAAGCAAACAAGAAAAAAATGCAAAAAATACCGGATGTAAACATCACATGATTTTAATTTGTTTGCCTGGTAAACATGCGGCCAAATTCTTGCCTTCAATGCGCTGCTTCACCACCATTTACCTCATCCGATTTAAATAGTATGGTAGCTTTAATGTAAATTTAACCACCCGAACTCAGAACGTTACATCAGAGCCGTACATCACCCAAGCTTGTGCAACTGTAATAGAAGTCAATGGGTTCAAAGGGAACATTTAGAGTTTGGTTCCATGCCGTCAAAAAGCTAAACAGTCAATTATATGACTGAAGGAAAAAAACCCAATAGCCCTTGTTAACACAGCTTGTGTTATCTTTGACACAGTTTAAAAGTACACCTTGGGATCATTTAGGTTTTTCTTGAACATTTAAAATCTATTTCAAACGCATTTTAAATTTTAAAAAAGCATTTAAAAAATTTTAAAAGCATTTTAAAATTATGGATTTGCCACTTCACCTTTTAGGTAATCATAAAACTTTGTTGAACTATGCTTCAAAAGAAGACACTTAGACAGATGTTAGAGTATTTTCAGAGGAACATTATTATAAGTAAATACATCAAACATGAACATCTGCAGTGACAGATTGCAGAAAACTGTTATCCCTCCTGAACGACTGAAACACTCTTTTTAATAACAGACTGTACCCCACATATTTTATTTGATTGAAGGTTTTTAACTTCTTGAAAATTTAATTTCTTCAGGAAAATTTATTTTATATCTCTGAGCAAGACTGAAAAATATTTTTCTTCAGCTACATCATACAGGACTAGTAACACAATGCTTACAGTTTGGTCTTAAATTCTTGGAAGTATTTACTTGCTATTTAAAGTACATTTAATTTAGTACTTAATTTGATTGATTTAGTAGAAAAGCATTAATCTAATGTCCAAAAGCTGAAACTATACAAATAAAAATTAGGAAAAGGGCACATTTTTAACATTAACTTTAATTAACCGTGCAAATGAGTTACCAGCATAACTACTGATTCCTCCTTGCTGAGGTGTTCAAGATTAAACTTCTTTCTGTAAGGGATATTTCAATTATCCATAAATTATTGGTTCAAAGTTTAACTACATAAACTATAAAAGTTCCCATTAGATGGTTGGGTCAGATTATGTAACAGACTGTTCTTAGTTTACCCCTGTCCCACTAACACAATCTCTTAAAATAAAGTCCATCTCACCAAAAAGAGAGATACATCCCTTTTGTCCTGTGGTCTTGTAGTTTTACTCATTCGCTTCAGAATCTGCTGTATTGCTTCACACCTGTGAATCACAACTGTATCATGGAGACAGCACTTACTCAGAACTTACTGAACATATCACCTGCACATCAGCTGAACTCTTAATCTCACTAAAAATCTTTGTTTGTGGACCATTTCCAGATTTCACTGAACGTTAACAGGAATGGGTCAGTTCATGGCATGGTAAAGGTTTATACTGTTCCTTACATAGTCAAGGTGAGTAAGAATTTTAAATATTGGGGACATATAAACGCAGGGCTTAATTTCCACCCCCCTCCACACTTTCAGGTTGTTATGCTCTTATGCCTTCAGATAGTCAAGTATTTATTTTTTAGACCATTGGAGTATGCTAAACACTAGGCATTCTGGAAACGTAACTCAGTCTGTTCTCCTTAAAAAAAAAAAAAGACATGTTAAGCATTAAGGAATGCAATTCAACAGTCATCTTCTGTTTTGCTGAGTTCAGGCATTTCTGGTTTCTCTCTGCAGTACAATTGCAGATACTCATTTTAAAGCTGCTGCCGCTTTAAGTGAGACTTTTAAAACCAGGCAGGTATATACAGTAGGCACCTTAGCAAAAATGTGCTAAAAGCACCCAGGTTCTCAGTTGATGTGTTTCTAATTTGATGTTGCAACTTAATTTGCATTGCAAATTTTCCAGTGCTGTGTATGGTCTTCTTGGGAGCGTGTGATAACGTACACATCTTCACTGGTGTATCCCATTAGAGTAAAGTGTACCTTGGCTTTCTCCTCACATAACTGATACAGCACTTAACCAGATATCAGTAGAAGACAAGAATACCATAATCAATAGTTACAAGAAGCTTTTTTTTTAAAAAAAAAAATATCTGTCAATATGATACTGTGCAAGACCCTCCTACAGTAGGGAATCCCCAGCTAAGGCAACATTGCAGACCTTTCATCCTGTCATCATGTCTAAAGAACTGCCTTCAAGTTGAGAAAACAGCTTCAAAAGCACTTCATGAGACTAAAGAGTAAAAGATGCTTGAGGATCTAGTCTATTAGTTATTTTATTAATATGGCAGAAAACACCCTCACATACACAGGTAAAAAACTACATGTTAAAATATAGCATTGCCTCAGAAATAGCACAGGGTTACATGAAACGTCACCAGATGGCACTATTAACATAGTCTTCAAGTTCTTTTAATCATGTAAGTAAGTTTTCAGCCTTAAAGAAAGCATACCTATTTTTGTTGTTGTTGTTGTTTTGGTTGTGAGGTACACGGAAGAAATCAATGGAGACAGCAGACTCTTGCTACAGACTGGGGAACAGAGTCCCTCCCAGAGAACTAAGCAGTAGCAGAGACAGACTATGACCCCTGCGTGCACATCTTGCACTGTTTACATCTCATTCAAGGGAGTTGCGCTCGCAAGACTTCCCTGAGTTTACTGAGGACCACAGACCTCTTTTCTAAGTCTTTCCATGGGGAAGACTGCTGTCTTCTGAGGCATGGTCTGTTGCCAAGGAGCAGCTGTGACAGCAGGGTTGAACTACCAAGTATGTCAATGCAGCTGTAATGTCATTGCTTTTGCCCATATGAATAAAACCTCAGACTTTCCTACCTCGTCTCCTAGGAGAGACACCATTCTTTTCAGTCTGAATATAAAATTCTAACAGTGACAGAGAGGAAGGTGTACACCAAAAACTCATCTAATTTTACTCAACTTCTGCAGTCATGTGAGGTGTCCAGTAAACCCTCCCTGAAAGTGACATAACCTGGTGCTGCCACTCAGTGTACAGGCAATTCATGTACTTTAAAACTCTGAAAGAGATTCTGAAAATGATACATCCTGTTCTTTGACTCATTTGCATAATAAGTCCTAAACTGTTCTGTTTATGCAGATGGAAAATTATAGAGCTAAACACGCTCAACTGAATGGTGTAATGACAATATTTCAGAGAACTCAGATTTTTGTCTTAACCAATGTTTGTTCTGTTTTAGTATTTCATAACCCTCAGTCAGAAACACTGAACAGGAAAACATCAATGAATTTCCTGCAAACACAGTCAGATACTTCTCCTTGCCTCTTAAAACACCTTTGCATAGTGCACTGCTCAGAAAGATACTCCTGAGATATCAAGTTTTGAAAAGAAGTTTTAAATCCAGACTGCTACATACAGTAATGAAGATGTTCCAAATCTCTGTGGAACACCAGCCACCAGTCTGCAGAAAACTATCATGCAGAGATATCAGGTTACCACCTCTGACTGGGGGTTATTCCACGTGCTTCAGTTTTATTACAGAAATCCCAAATCTTCTGACAATCCTTTCAAAGAATGTGCTGTGGAGTATAATGAATAACTCTTTGCATTAGAAAGATTCACAGGACTTTGATCAGTGTCCCAGGAAGCATCAGGTCACAATGAACTGTACAAGCTGATTAGGGTCTACCATCATCAGTCTATGTGTAAGGACTGCTGTTGTCAATTGCCAAGTCAACCATAACAACATACACTCAGTAATAACCATTCATATATGATGTGCTAACTAGGAGTTTAGCTACTTAATTTGTATTGAAGTAATTGTGAGCTTTTCATCTACCAATCTAATTCCACAGAAAATTAAATCAAGTCATAGTATCTTGATAAAAGAAACAGTAATGCATGTTAGTGGTTCATTTTGTTGCTGGTTTCATGAGGGAAGCTCAGAATTCACACCTCAAACTAGCTGGAAAAATTTCTGTATTTTAAAAATCTGAGTTAACAGCCACATGCATTTTAAGTTAAAGGACACAATACTTCTATTTTGTAAACTTTCTTTTCTATTCCACAGTCATGAGTTTAATTACTGAGAATTAATTAAACAGATGGAATATTAAAAAAGCCTGAACCTACCCATCTTCTCTTTCTCTATCCATTAAAATGGTTCAATATTTTTATTATATTTGTTCTTGCACCTCCAACATGTTACTGTATGCATGACACTGAGAATACACAAACCTGTGCAAACAGTCCTGAGAAACAGGTAAAGGACATGTCCTGTAGAGTTCCTTCTCTCTCCCTGGACTAGGCACTTAACAGATTGCAAACCACTGCAGCAAAGCACGATTCTCAGGCATACTGAGAAAGTGAGGCCAAGGTGGAAGCTATGCTTTGTCAGTAAACCTAGGAGCCTCTCAAGAAGTTCTTTGTCAGCATTTTATCTGCTCCAGCCAGACAATCAATTACATGATGCCACATGGCAAGGTCACTTTTTTAAATAGGAATCATCCAACCTAAACAAAATAATCAAGATACAGCTGGCCACAGTTGTGCTCCCATAAGTCAATATTCCAGGAGATGAAGAGCAAGCCTGTGAAGCTGACAAGAGTGGCCTGGAACAACCAGGACACAGCTCGTAGGATACAGTCCCTAGGATACAGTAGAGATACTCATTCACTGCTCAGTCCTAATTCCCGCTTGCCCTGCAACTGCCTTCATCTGCATTGGATAGGAATCACTGGTCTTTACTTATCTGTTCTAGTTACTGCTTTTTAATGATTTGCCCATGGTCTGCTTAGGTTTCCATTCCAGCCCAAATCCAAATTTGCAGCAATGGCTCCTCAGATTGATGGTTTCAGCTACTGTATGCCAGATGCTCTTCACAAGGTTTTTGAAACAGTACATTTCTTGGCTTCTTTGATCTGGACCATAACTTAACCTGATCATAATACCCATGTCTACCCTTGACCGTTGCCTAGGTCTGACCACTAGAACTGACTATGTCTATTGCCAACAGAGATTTCCCAGACACTGCAGTTGTTTTAACTTTAGGGACAATATGAAAGTTCCACTTGTTTGTTTTTTTTCTTTCGACTGCAAAAATGCACTTTTCTCATCTTCCTCTACTCAAAACCACCTGAGTTTATTCTGCTCAAATCTGAATAAACACTAAGACTATAAGCATAAATGAGAAATATTGTTGATGTATCTATTTGGGAATGCATGAAAAAAGATTCTGTTTCTTCCTGTATTCTGTCTTCCTCTGTATTCTGACTTTTTTTTATTAGATCCATCTGATGTTTGCGTAGATAAGCACCACTGCAAAAGACCTTTGAAGCGCAAAATAAAGCCAACTGCATTACAGAAGCACATGGCAGTCTGATGTATAAGATATGTGCATGTGTGTTTGGTAAAACACAGTTTAAAATGAAACAGAGACCGCTAAAAATGGGAGCTGCCTCTCACTGCAAACACAATTCTTATGTGGGTCAAATCCTCCAGCTGCAGAAAGATCTAAGATTTTGGAGCAGCAACACATGCAATGATACATGCCCTGACATAATTATAATAAGGTTGTTTTCAACACATGGAAACTTCTGGGCCAGAAGAGTGCAGGCTGCTTATGCGTTTCGTTAAGAACTGGACTTTTAACCTGATGGCTGGACATTATCCCATTATCCATTATCTTTTTTTTTTTTTTTTCCTTTTTTTTCCCCTGTGGAGCACTTAGATCTATTTAATCCTCCAGTGTTTGCAATGGACAAGTCACTCTGTTGTTAATAGATGCCTTTCCTTTAGGGTACCAGACATCTCACACTTCCCACCGCTGTTACACAACATTTCAACTGGGATAACAGAGGCCTGTTCATTCCTAAACTGTTTAAAATCAAACAATTAAAAACTGCAGCCCTTCAGGTGGCTCAGTCCTGTTGCAAGTCAAAGGCTTTTGAACTTCAGCTGCAGCTGACTGGAGCCAAGGAACACTGTCTTCACTCAGTATCTTACTGCAAAGAGCTAAGCATCGCATGGTATGCAGCTCAGAGATTTCAGATTGTTCATTTACCTAACTGTGAATTCCTATTTGTGAGTCAGAACTGTTCAGCTTGAAAGCCACTGTAATTAAGCTGACATGCCATTCAGTGACCTTGGCATAATCCTAATGAGATCTAAGTCACAGAAAAGAATTACTGGAAAAACAGAGGTACGGTTCAAACAAAGGAGAAAGTACTAACATTTTCCGTGAGCAAGATCAATGTACTTCACAGCAGAGAAACATAATAAACTGCTTTATCAGCTAAGTCTCTTTATCCATCACAGAAAGTGGCTTGTACCTGGATAGTACATCTGGCAACACAATCAGGTAAACAAATTATTGTAGGAGATTAATTGACTGCAAATTAAGGCCTTTACTGCATTTCTTTCAACAGACAAAACACAATGCAGGCATGCTTTTCAAAAAAGTCAGCAACCAATACTGTCAGGTGAATTTTGTAGTTACTGTTGTACACTGGCAGGTAAGGAAAAGCCACTTATCCATGCTGCTGTCATTGCCATTGATGGTCTCCTTCCCAAAGTGAGAAGTCAGTTTTGTTCTCTACTTGGACCCACAGAGGTCCCTTCCAACCCCTACCATTCTGTGATTCTGTGAGTCTGTGATTGAGCGGTTATCAGCCCTTGAAACACAGTTATTTTCTTCTACTTACAACTAAATGAAAAACGGATTTTAAAAGAAGGCTACCATTTGACAGGTTTGTACAGCAGCACTGAAAAAGCTTCCAGGTTTAAAAATGCTTTTATATAATTGATGGCAGGTTTTATACTAAAAAAGGAAAATATATGTTTAATATGTTAATTAAACAAAGAGTTGTTAAGCAGATACTCTGAGATTAGTATAAAAAACTAATGACATTGTTAAGCAATAACAGCCATTTTTATTAGAAGAAGTCAAATCACAGGACAGTATATGCTGTTCTGTTATTTTGGCCTTATTTCAAATGTACAAATCCAGTTGCCAGTTGAAATTTCAACACAAGTTTAGCAAGATGAAAGTCTTGTTTACAGCTCTAGCACAGTCAGCTTTAGTTATTCTTAGAAGGTATGGTGATACTTGGGACCTGATTTCTGTTCAAGTATTTCTGAATCATCCAAGTTTCTCAAAAGAAATCTGTTATTTCTGTGAAAGAGTCCGTGTCTAGCAACTTGGCTATTTGTAGTGCCCTAAACCTGTGTTACTTTTACCTCTAGCAATCTAATGTTCTGCCATCCATATGCCAGATGGTGTAATTCCTCAAACAGATGATAGAAAAACTTGTGATTCTCCTCAACACGTGAGTATTCTGAAACATCACCACTTAAACGAAAGGGCAGCCACACTAAGGCTAACATATTTTTATTACCACTAACCAAGAAGACCATATACTTGTCAAGTAGCCAAGACTGAGATATTTTGTTTGCTGTTCTAACAGGCAGCAAATGAAGCCAGTCTGTTTTACACAAGAGATTTTTTTTATGAAGAGATATTTATAACAAACAAAAACAGAGCTTTCTGAAATTGCAGTTCTCAAAAATGAGAATGTCTGTTTACATACACCTTATGAAGCAAAACTAAGCAAAACAGGCTTTAAACAGCTTCTTTACAATAAGCATGTGATACATAACTAGCTCCAGATTCTAACACATGCACTTGTGGGGAAAGCACAAGAGGCTAAACTTCACATTTCCTGGGATGGACCCCCTTGTGAGACAGGGGCATGGGCTACATCCTGTACTACATCCAACGAGATTCAGGACACATCTCATTAACTTCTCTTGAATAATGAAATAATGGCATGATAAAATTCATCTGATCACCAATAAGTTGTTCCAAGTGCTAATGACATTTTCCCCAGGGGGCCACATTCAAGGACAGTCAGGTATGCCACTGGGAAGTGTTCATCGACCTACAAAAAACACAGCAGAAACGTCCTGGGTATCTTTGGTGCAAGGACAGTGACAAAGCTCTCTGCTGCTTCCCTAACTCTTCCATCTCATTTCTCACCTCAGCTGCAAAGCTCTTACCCATGATCAACAGTTGATTTATAGCAAGGTTCAGTTTTTGCACCACAGGAACCAATCTATAAATTCAATAGATGCAAGAGAATTTTACAAGGTCTTGATTAGCTAAGAATAACTACCACTTTTTAACAGGTGTTTTTTTCTAGCAATTATAAGATGCTCCAGAATTTTCCTGTCAAAAAATGGGGATAATCTACAAAAATTGTCAAACATTTTAAAAATCAGGCTTATCGAAAACCACCCAGGAGGTTTTACGATACTGACAGTTCCTTCTCATATGCTGCCAGCAGGTATACTTGCAAGCCATCAAGATACTAACACTTTGCCAGTTACCACCTATCTATTGAACTGTAGTATACCATATGCATATAACCAGTCTATTCCAAATGCAAAATAAAATACATGTCTGACCTCAGAAGCAGTAGTAGACTAAGTGTTCAGATATTATGAATTATTATGGCTTTGCAGGTGGCCAGTAACATCGAAAGCTCTGGTAATACAATAATTTGAAATTTAACCCCATATCCATAGATTAGCTCATCTTCTGACACTATGAAATGTTGTATGTAATTATATAGGCAAATGAAGAAAACAACAGTATTATTTCCTAACTTGAGAAACTGCTCATCAGCTCTTCATATCAACCACTCAGGGAAACTTAGATGACTAAATGTTGCTAGCAGCTTTGCCTGACCAGAACCAGAAGACAGAACCTCAGAACAGAGCATTTTATCTTACACCGCAGGTTAATATAGATAAAAATACTCAAAGAACATAAATAAATAAAGCAAATAAATAAATAAATACAACACCAACTCACTGTGCCTGCCCCTTACCCAGGACATATGTGTTTCATTTACTGTTTTAGCTTTCCCAAAGCATATGTGTGTTTTCTACGCAGGTCGAATACTTCAGAGCTTGCTGTGCAAATTTAAGTAACATGTTTAAATTCTTTTCTTCAACTGCATTTGTTTTTGAAGTGGTGACTATTTGGGGAGGAAGGTGTTATGGCAATGACACAATGTTTTATCAGATCATGACCTTGAAAAATTTAAATACTGCAAATTTATAGGATAGACAATTATTTTTCTGGGACTCAAGTCAAAACATTTTTCTTTGTAAAGATTTTAATCAACTTAAAAAGAAAAGTCTATCTGTTAATAAATTAGGTCCACGGTTCACTAAGAGAAATTACATTTTGTGTAAACTTTCAACTTCAGAAGGAAAAACACGCAGTTTCTGGAAAATCTGATGAAGCAAGCCAAAATACTGAACGACTCCATGCAAAGAACCCTAAGTACTATTCAAACATCGGAAGAGTTCAAGCTATTTAATTCAGCTTACTCTTACCATACACAGGGATTAAAAAGAGTAGTTATTAAAAAAAAAAAAAGCCTTTCAATGACAGTGAAAACTCGCAGAATACATAGCACTACAGGGTATACATACCAAACCAACAGATAGTAGTGAGTCAGATTCTAAAAAATTGACTGAACATTTTTTGTATCTTCCTCAGTGTCACTCTAGAGATAAAACAGAACAACTCAGTTTGTGATTTTCTTCAGAACTTAAAAAAAATGACCTTGTTGTTTGTATGGCTCACGTCACTAGTCCACAGAAGGAGGCTCTCAGGAACACTCAGATTGTACCTACACGGTCTTACCTGTGTAAGAAGTGTAAGAAGCGTAAGAAATGAGCTAACTCTGCCTAAACTCTGAGCTTGCTGGCTACATGCCAGAATAGATCCAAATACCACATATCGACGATTAGTGTTGAGGACAGCTCCCACTGCACAGAATTTCTCAAGGATTTTGAAGAGAAATATTCACTACTAATACAAAATGGACTGAATCCTGTCTATAAAGTTGAAAATTGGAAGAAAAAATGCAGATTGAAAGTATGCATAAAACAATAACTGGTATGTTGCCCTCATCACACATGACGTAAAGCCTGTTAGCCTGATTTTCTCCTCTTCCTTGTGATAGCATGTCAAAGTCCTACTATGCAGCCTTCCTCCCCATCCTCCAGAGAAACAAGCAGTAGCAGCAAGAAACACCCCATGCAGGCAGCAGGCTGTTTAAGAAGACACACCACAGCCTCTGTTTCCAGTCTCTGCCACAAGCATGGACTGTTACAGAAATGTCCTTCACCTGTACACCCCTGTGCTAGACACGGACATGCTCTCTGTATCCACACTTGAGACATGATTCCCTCATTACATCTAAAAGGGAACATGCAGATGCCTCACCCTGCTGCAACCTTGCCTTGAGTGCTCTGAGCCATTAAATGCCTCATGCTTCCCAGTTATGTGACATATTATTGAAGGAAAAAATAGTATCTCAAGATAAGGCCTAAAAGACAAATAAGCTGTTAGCTTTTCTCATTTTCTGCGAATATAAATAGCACACAGTTTTGTCTCACTCTCCTTTCTTTATGAAGACTGCATTTTAACCGCAATAGCTTCTCGTAGTTATTCAACCTTACCAAAGAAGTTCACTTGCATCTTTTTTTCCTTTTCAAAAAATCCTAACATCTTTGAGCTAAAATTGCATCAAAACTTCAAAGTCATGGAAATCTCCAGAGACTGGATGAACACAGTCCTTCCTATAAGCAATCAAGAATTCTCCTTGTTTGTCTCACTTTAGTTTTCTCTGCCTCCCTCAGGTTCAGAGGGTGGCCAGGTACGCCGTTTCCTTGCTGGCCAGCTACCACTTTTGCTTGATGGTAACAGAGGGTCTGTCACACCAGCAAAATACAGCACAAACTAGAAGGATACTAACATTTTAGCCTCAGTTTATCTGCAAAAACCCATGGTGACGGGTTCAGTGACCCATCTCTTCTTACATAATGGAAAAAAATAAAAGTATCCAGATACCAGTACAATAAAAGAAGTGTAAGAACTAAAGTTAGTAAACAGAACCTGCTATGATGAGTTCATTTTTGCTGTCTTCTAAGCCTTGCAAAGACTATCTGCAACATATGACCACTATGCATCTTGTACCTATCAGTACAAGCATAAAAGAAATTTAAAAATTAACTACAAAGCTTTTCACTGTGGGTGGCTAAATGATGAGAAAAGATGAGTATCCAAAGAGGCCATCATCATTTTCCAAAGTGTGCGATGATACAGACTCAGTATTCCAGATTAGCACTGCATTCAGGGCCCCTTCAGCAGCTCCTGACAACCAGAAGCAGAAGTAGCAGACCTCTGTCTTCAGAGGAAATGTCAGCTCTCACAAATACGCAAGGCAGACTTTTGAGAACCTGATCATAATTAAAGCAGATCAACAATCTTGCAGATGGCTTGCTTTTAATTTGGAACCAAATTTTCCACTGATTCACCGAAATGCCACATTCCCAGCCCAGGCTTCACAGAGATTCATTTAACTGAGTTTAACAGTCCGAATTTAACTGGTCATATGCCATACATTTTCAATCACTCTGCCTGCACAGCTATCAATTATAATGATTTCTACAGTATTTGCTCAATTTGTATGTCTCTTTCCTTGACAAGTTATGTGATAATGGACCTGCTGAGGACCTGCTGAAGCATAGGAAGTTCCGTCTGAACATGAGGAAGAACTTCTTCACCCTGAGGGTGATAAAGCACTGGAACAGGCTGCCCAGGGAGGTGGTGGAGTCTCCTTCTCTGGAGATATTCAAGACCCGCCTGGACAAGGTCCTGTGCAGCCTGCTGTACGTGACCCTGCTTCTGCAGGGGGGTTGGACTAGATGACCCACAGAGGTCCCTTCCAACCCCGAACACTCTGTGATTCTGTGCTTCACTGGTGCAGACATAAAATCAGTGTCACAACTTAGCAGCTCATATTGTTAATTTACACAATGGATTCAGACCACATTCGTCCAGACATTCAAAAGCCAAGTCCTTGTGAGTCAGTTAGAGCTGAGCAGCCTTGTTTCTCAACACTGGCTCATTTTTAAAAAAGGACTTTCAATAATTTCAGCATTCTCAACATAAATATTCCTTAATCCAGTTTATGCATAGCCCACTCCTTTAAACAAACAAAGCAGACCTCATGTTCATGCCACCTACCAATTTCTGTAACAGATTACCATCAAATACCTTAAACAAGGTTCGACAAGTGTGTCTGAATCACTTGGAAACCGTAAGATCACAGGACTGAAACTTTGTCATACTAATTATGTAAAGCCACTGGAAAGAAATCCATGCATTTTTGCAAGCAGGCAAAGCAGGCTTTTCATGGAACAAAAGAAGCCTTGTTTTTTTCCACTATGTGACAAGTCCTAATTATAATCAATGATTTTTTACTGTTGGCCCAGATAAGCTTGTTTGCAGAGCTGTAATTTCTTAAAACAGAAATCTGAATGTTAATAGGAAAATACATCCACCAGCAGTATGACAGACCTTGAAGAAGAGCAGTGGCATTGCTTGATGTTTACATCTGATTAACCCTGGAGGCAATTCTGCAAATGTTAAACAGTAAAGAATATAGTAAAGAGCCAAAACAATTTAACTTTGTTTGAATGCATTTATAGAAATGTACCAAGAGTACCCACAAAGGCACACTGTCATATTTTCCTTGAGCCTATGCCAGCTAATGACCAATAGAAAGCATTCAAAGAAGGAAAAAAAGAGAGGGAAGGAAATTATTTAGAACAACTCTTTGTATCAAGCACACTGCTTCATGGACAGATCAGGAACATTACACTTCAACATTTCATGCAGAAACAGCTCTCAAAAAAGAATTCTTACCACAGTGGTATGTCTCTAAAATGATTCACTTATGATCTTGAACTTTGTAATGATGTGTGTTAATTTGCAAGAGCTGAGTACTCATGGAATAAAGTTGCTACATATCCTTAAAAATGATGGTAAGAAAGTATCAAACCAAAATCAAAACAGTCTTCAACAGACAGGAGAAACAGGCCCTCTGAGTAGAAAAGGCGACATCTAAAAACAACCCCCCTATGGCTACATGAATTTTTAGGAAACCCAGATGCATTGAACAGAGCCAACTGAGTCCCATGGCAGTTCTAGACAAAACAGTCTCAGCACCCTCACTAGCTCCTCTTTCCGAATTTCCATTCCTCGGTTGAGCACTCTACACAGACACAGATTGCACCTTCACAGTGGCTACCTCTTAAAAGAGGTCCCTGTTTCCATGCAGCTTTGTTCAGAAAGGTTTGTTCTGCAGTTATTCAAGCCCTGTCAGAGCAAGACCAACAGCAACTGTGTTTCCGTAATGGAAGACTCCACTGCACTGGCTGTATTGGCAATACCCATGCCCAAGAAGCCGATGTCTATGTCAATCACTTATAGCTAGAGTTCACTATAATCATGTTCTGAACAGTGCTTAATCCCTATACTGTTCAAGTCCTTTGGAAACCTACCCTGCACATATTTATCTTTAAAAGTACACAAGCTTTCAGCATCTGCTAAATGCCACTTCAGCTAACTGGGATTACAATGGCAGTGAAACAGAATTGCTTCAGGGATCAGAGAAAATCACACTGATTCTTGTCTTCCTCGGTGTTTGGGCTACAGCACCTGAAGCTGAGGGGAAACCTTATTGCTCTCTGCAATTACCTGAAAGGAGGTTGTAGCGAGGTGGGTATCGCCTCTTCTCCCAAGTAGCAAGCGATAGGATGAGAGGAAATGGCCTCAAGTTGTGCCAGGGGAGGTTTGGATTGGATATTAGGAATAATTTCTCCACTGAAAGTGGTGTCAAGCAGTGGAACCGACTGCCCGGGGAAGTGATTGTGTCACCATGCCTGGAGGTACTTAAAAGATGTGTAGATGCGGCGCTTAGGGACATGGCTTAGTGGCGGACTTGGCAGTGTTAGGTTAACGGTTGAACTCAATGATCTCAAAGTGTTTTCCTAGTGAAGTGATTCTATGATTCTATGTAAATATGTCTATAAACCTGTGTTCAGCACATGCCATTGAAATCAACAGAATCACTGAGTTGTGTCTCACTGACATCAGGATTCTTTCTGGAAGAACCTCCCTAAAGTCTATGAGACTATTGCTGTGCAACCTACCCTCTAAAAATTCACAGGGCCAGACCCTGCTCTTGGTTCCTTTAAATGTTAAGTCAGTAAAAATATCTTAAACTAAATCTGAATGCTGAATACAATGTCAAAGAATACCTTAGCATGTCAAAATGCTTCAGAACGTATTTGCATTTGGTTTGCAATGTATTTCAACTCGTGCAATCATATGTGCACAAAAAGGTGTGTGGCATTTTTCCATTTCTTAATTACTCTGTACAAATAATCCAATGACTGTTCTATGATGCTTAATTCTCAACATTTGCTTTTAAGCTCTATGTTCACATACAAACCATCAGACTCAGATGTCTGAGAAGCTCTCGACAGAGTGCCAGAAGCATTAATTAAACCTCTAATCCTTAGGAAATCAGTGTCAATCACCTCAATAAAAGCCAACGGTGTGTTTAGATTTGCTCAAAACTTTTTGAAGAAGTAACACTGCAAGGCACAGTATGATCCATTAATTAGTTTCCTCTACTTCTCTCTTCCTTTCTTTAAAACAGAATCATGTTTTCTGGGAATGGTTTCTATCTGTTTCTGCTGTGACTGTATCATAACTTGCATTTTCTGTTTTCCCATCAGATATCATTAGGCTTTTCTATCAGTAAATGGAAAGCTACATAATTTACTCCCTCTGTTCCTGATACAGGTTCAACCAAACAGGGATGCTAAAAATGCAAAGTAAAATTTGCAGAAAAGAGCAGAAGTTATCTTCAAATATTTTATGGCTTATAATCAAATTTCCAGATACTTCACACAGATGTGCTCCATTAGCCTCCCAGCTTTGAATTAAAATAATTTTCTAGTTTTAAACCCTAATATTACAAAAAAAACCCCACCCAAAGCCCAAAACAAAACTAAACTCTAAATCTTCTGCAACTGAAATTTTGGCAGATACAAAGTTTGATTTGGGATTTCACATTTCAAGTAGATGAAATTTTTAAGAGTGCTTCATTTTTTTAGTTTACCATTTATTTATAGTTTGGTAAAGCAATGAAAAAAATCTCAAGAATGTTCGATTAAAATCATGCCACAGGGAAATAAAACTAAATAAAATATAATTTTTGTGCCTATACACAAGCACAAAGAAGTAATAAATTAGAAACCTTTCCACACAAACATAAGCATTTGTGCAATTAGGAATGTTCATTGTTATTTTTGGATACTTCACAGTCATGTTCTGGATTACAGTGAAACTAAAAAGATGCCTGTTTAAAAAAGTTCAATAAAAATCTGTGTAAAATTTCCAAATATGTAAGTCAAAAGGCAAGAAAGGCTGGTTCAAATACTTAACAGGAAAACAAAATAACTCAGCACAATAAAATTAGAGGTTTCATAAATTTCATTCTGTAATATAAAATATGGTTCTCTGGCTATCATTTTTCACTGTCATTAGTTCTACATCTGCATGTAGAAAGGAGTTTGCTTTGCATTTTTGAATGCAGAAAGAGATGCTTTGATATTAAAGGTCAGTACTTTGGATACCATAAGCCTTCAGGTGCTCACTGAACTCAAGTGGAAGTTGTGCATCTTAAGCAGCCACAGGAAAAGCACGTATCATTATATGCTGAACTATGGACGACGGATGCGTTATATACTTCATGCTGAAAGAAAAATATCAATAAAGCATTAGTACCATTGCTGAGAGGTAAGATTTATTAGCTTGGGCTAGATGGCATCTGATGTGATCACATGAGTTTGAGCTGATTGTGGAGGCACACCCACAATCCATAATTTGTTTTTCCTTTACACAGCTAAAACATCATAACCAAAACTAGTAGGTTGCTACAACTGCACAAACTTGTGAGACTTCGGAAGTCTTAGCTTTATGGTTGCAAATTAAAACTCAGCTTTTTTGTGTCTACACACCATGATACACTCTAATTACTCATACTTCTCTTCCTTTTCCGTGGTATTTCAGTTTCAGTCAGCTTACGGAACTAGTGAAAAAAATGGGCAACAAGCAACTATAAACCTTTCTAAGTTTCAGCAACTTGACTCAGCAAGTTTTCTGATGACACCAAACTGGGAGGAGTGGTAGATACACCAGAAGGCTGTGCTGCCATTCAGCGTGACCTGGATAGGCTGGAAAATTGGGCAGAGAGGAACCTGATGAGGTTCAACAAAGGCAAATGCAGGGTCCTGCATCTGGGGAGGAACAACCCCATGCATCAGTACAGGCTTGGGGTGGACTTGTTGGAGAGCAGCTCTGTGGAGAGGGTCCTGGGTGTCCTGGTGGACGACAGGTTAACCATGAGCCAGCAGTGTGCCCTGGCTGCCACGAAGGCCAATGGGATCCTGGGGTGCATCAAGAAGAGTGTGGCCAGCAGGACGAGGGAGGTTCTCCTTCCCCTCTACACTGCCCTG
>Ga0065711_1035143_pt1 | contig 22735 bp, 14 predicted proteins | sample Hoacrofraction12_FD_59098 | JGI IMG/M metagenome (GOLD analysis project Ga0065711, IMG submission 59098) | Hoatzin crop microbial communities from Cojedes, Venezuela - Epithelial fraction 12 v2 (version 2) | ecosystem: Host-associated > Birds > Digestive system > Esophagus > Crop | place... | reverse complement strand
TCCAACCCCCCTGCCGAAGCAGGGTCGCCTACAGCAGGCTGCACAGGACCTTGTCCTGGCGGGTCTTGAATATCTCCAGAGAAGTTGACTCCACAACCTCCCTGGGCAGGCTGTTCCAGTGCTCCGTTGCCCTCAGAGGAAAGAAGTTCTTCCTCATGTTCAGACGGAACTTCCTGTGCTTCAGTTTGTGCCGGTTGCCGTTTAACTTGTTAATGTTGAACAAGGAAATATCTTTTTGTTTATTTTCTTTTTCTTTTTTGTTTTTGTCTTCTTTCAGGGGTGCTTTCCAGACAGGCCAGGGACCCTTGGATGCGCAAGTGAAACTCTTGGAATTTACCCTGGAACAGAATTTTGAAGTTGTATCAGTTAGCACTATTTCGGCAGTAATTGAGTCTATAACCTTCCTTGTGCATCATTACATTACGTGTTCAGACAAAGTGATGTCTCGCAGCGGCTCAGACAGCTCTGTGGGTGCTCGAGCCTGCTTTGGAGGGCTTTTTGCCAATATTATCCGTCCAGGTGATGCCAAAGCAGTTTGTGGAGAAATGACAAGGGACCAACTTATGTTTGATTTGTTGAAGCTGGTCAACATTTTAGTTCAACTGCCGCTTTCCAGTAACCGAGAATATAGTGCCCGTGTTCCAGTAGCAAGCAGTACTACAGACAGCGTGTCTGATGAAGAAAAGGTTTCGGGAGGCAAAGATGGCAATGGAAGCAACCCTAATACTCAAGGATCAACTGCGTATGTGGCAGACTTGGTGTTAGCCAACCAACAAATTATGAGCCAGATTTTGTCTGCACTTGGACAGTGTAACAGTAGCGCTATGGCAATGATTATTGGTAGGTATTTTGTAACTGAAACAGAAGATCTTTTGGGTGGGTAAAATGCTTAAAACTTCTACAGAATCATAAATTGGGTGTATACATGAAATAACATGTCACAGAAATGACAGGAGAAAAGAGACTGAGAAGAAGTGAAAGCGGGTCAGGTATGTGGGGAAAAAAACTACCACAAGATGGGAGACAGTAGTTAAAACCAAACAGGAATGTGTTTGGCATTTGAATTTGCTGAATCTCAGAATGGTCAATGTTGGAAGGGGCCTCTGGAGATTGTCTAGTCCAACCTCCCTGCAGAAAGCAGGGTCAACTCAAAGCCTGCCTCAGAGAGCAGGTTGCTCAGTACCTTATCCAGTTTATTTTTTCACTCCCCAAGGGCAGAAACTCCACGATTGCTCTGGGCAACCTGTTACACTGTTCAATCGTTCTTGAAGTAGAAAAGCTTTTTCTTTTTCCTAAATGGAGTTTCCTGTATTTCAGTCTGTGCCCATCGCATGCCTCTGTGCGTGGATTAGGATTAGTCTTCAGTTTGTGCTAGAGACACATTACCTCGATTGTTCGCTATGTAATGCGTTATTTTCCCTTTTTTTTCAGTAATTTCTGAAAAAGACAAATTGCAGTTGTGGCCCTTGCACAGAATATGTAAACTTTTCTGTTCCGCTGTTTTTCCAGAAATCTCATTAACATCATGTTCTGGGAGTTGCAGTCAGGTATTTGGGGGTGGGATTCTTCCTCCTATGAACAAGTGAGGAAGCTGATAATACTTTCAACAGCAAAGCTGCTGTTTCAGACTTGTGCCTAAGATGCATTTTCCCAGAGAGTTTATCTTTGTGACTTGTTCATGAGCTGCAATGACAGCATAGAGTTTATTTGCACAAATTAAACCACTGACTGAAATACCGTGAATGTTGCTGCATGTGCAAAACTGAGGATAGGCAAAGAGCTTGCACTCCCTTCCAGGCATAATAGTTGTAAAATTTTGTCCTCTTTATAGTGATTCTCTTGTTTCAAAGAAAGTACCTCTGGCCTTTTCTGTGCTAATCCCTTTTAAGCAGAAGTGAAACTGTTAACCAATGCTATTATCAGAAAACAGTATGCTTTTTGGATGAGAGCACATGAATGTTAGACCAGCGGTTCATTTTGGCGTAAAAGCAATTGAGGAAAAAGTAGTAACCACCAGTAGTCAAATTAAACAGCAGGCAGGATTTGACAATCTTGGATTTCGCTGTTGGAACCTTCTGGAAATTAATTCCAGAATGTCTCCTCCTTTACTCTGGGTAATTGGTGTCGTATTGCCAATACGCTATGAACACCAAAAGGAGTTTGGTCTGGGAATGATGGTTTGTGCTCAGTGTGTGTTTCTTTGGGATAAAATTCAAAAATTCTTCTCAACTTTGATGTCTTTCTAAACTACCAATTTCTGTCCAGCAGTTGTTCTACATTTTTAGCAAAGGCAATTTGTAAAGATAGTGTTGTTTCAAAATATTTTTCATTGAATTCAGGTTACCGAGCCAGCTGATGCCTTCAGTGGGTTGTTCCTCCCAAGGTTATAGGTTATTGAAACTAATTTGTGTGTGTATTTTGGAAAGGTATAACATAGCTATTTGTGGGTTTAGTTCCTTCATGAAGAACTGTATAAAGTTCTCTCGGGACAATTTCTATGAAGAAAACATTTCTGCAAGACTGCGGCCAAGGTTATATATGATCCAAAAACAATTATCAGCATATAGTAGTAAACATGTAATAGCTAGTGCAGCATGCTAGATACCCAGCAAAGATAAACAAGAGGATGTCTGCAGATGTGTACTGATAAGTAGTGACTCTGGTGTCAAAATTTATGCTAATAATGTTAATTTACTGCACCTGGTGAGCCAGCTGGTCAGGAACCAGGAAGGCCTTGATTAGTTTACTTTCACATGAAGTTAAAACCTTTGTTGGATTTTCTTTCATGACCATTTTGTCTATTTATTTCATTAGGTTTTATGCTTTGTCATTGACAGACTATGAAAATCACACAAGTAACAGTATTCCCCTCCTGTCCTACTTTTGTCTTACCTTAAAGTCTTCACAGCAAACCCACCTTAGCTGGCTTCAGCTCTGTCACTCATTCCATGTAACTTTTCTAGACCAGGCAGAGACTGAGTCTTAAGACTTTTTGTCTGTCTCCATGCACCCAGTGCTCATCAGGATTTTCTTTCTGATATAGCTTGACGGTGACTGAAGTACTGCAGCTCTCAGTTCTCTTGCTGGAATGTTTCTCTAAGGCATGTTCCAAAGATCACTTGAACACGTTATTTTTATTATTATTTGTTACTGGAACTCCAGTTTTTCTAAATGGAACGGAATTATTCCATCCATTCCCTCCACTCAAATCTAAAACCACCTTTAAAAGCTCTTCCATATTGATGTTGTATGCTTTGTAAGACAGTTGTATTTATGGAGGTAATCTCTTCCTTGGGAAGACTATTCTTTTGCTTTCCATCCTCAATTTCAGCAATGTAAAATCAATATTGCTGAATATTGATATTCAGTAAATCCTCATGAATAAATCCTGAGCTGTGACACTGAGAGGGAGAATTCCAGGAGAGGTATTTTTGATAGAAATACGTAGGTTAAGTGATTTTGGGGTTGTTTTTGCTGCACAAGTGCACTTCTATTACTATCTGAAAAAAATCTTAAATACTTGTTAGTTGCTTCTGGCTAGGAGGGATTCCAATCCTTGTAGTTATTTTTCTGTTTCCCTCACTAATTACAGGAATTTGTACAGTCTTATCTAAAATTGGATTTAAATTCCCTGACTTCCTGGGCCAAGTCTTCCTATAAAGAAGGCAGCACATGTCCAGGAGCGCAAATAGTAATTGATATGATCCTGAAAACTGGCCCATTTGTAGTTTGTAAAATCCATGTGAACATTTAACTGAAAAGAAATTTAAATATCCTGGAGTTCTCTTATGTGCTGTAATGATTTGTTAGGTGTCAGCTTCTGACCTTTGAACTGTTTCTCTTTTCGCTAAGGTGCAAGTGGCTTACATCTCACTAAACATGAAAACTTTCATGGTGGCTTAGATGCAATATCAGTTGGAGATGGGTTGTTCACTATCCTGACAACACTTAGTAAAAAAGCAACAACAGTGCAGGTGATGCTTCAACCAATTCTTACCTACATGGCCTGTGGGTACATGGGAAGACAGGTAAGTTCCCTGAGGTCTGCTCTACTTCAAGGGAATTTTAGGTTAGTTGGTACTGTAACCTCTAATAAGCTCAGAACACTGAACTAGTGCTATGTAAAAGAAATGTTAATGTTTTTCCAAGCTTGGTTCATTTTGGTGCTGACGTTTGGAAACCTCCATCCATTGCCCGTGATAGAGGGAGAGAGTGAGTTTCTGTAAGGATATTTTGACTTTCCTGTGGATGTTTCTGGCTAAAGACTTGAAGATGTATTGAATGTTTTATTATATTCAGGTGGGAACCACATTTGTTGTGTTCATATTAGTGGGTATTTTAAATGCTTACCACTGGTGGTTTGATCTTTTACTTACCACGAGACTTCTTCTGCATAGGAGTGAAGCATATGGAGCATGGTACAGATACTTCATGGTAAAGGGCTCAGCTATGGTGGCATCTCTTCTCTGGCATTTTTGCCTACTTAAAGGAGAGGCTAATGCTTATTTCTGTCATGTTAATTTTGCATGAAATTGTGTATTTCTCAACTTTTTCTTCTAGGGTTCACTTGCCACTTGTCAGTTGTCTGAGCCACTGCTCTGGTTCATTTTACGAGTGTTGGATACAAGTGAGGCACTGAAGGCTTTCCATGATATGGGTAAGAATGTCTTTAGCTGCATGAAGTAAAAGGTTTATTGTAGATTTTTTGGCTCTTAGAGAAGGAATACAGATATGTGTCTGGAGGAGCAAATTTACTAAATAGGCCTTTGCTTGCTTAATCTATTACATGCTTCTGAACAGTGTTGATTTCCCCCCCCGCCCGCATTGTACACAGGTGGTGTTCAGCTTATTTGTAACAACATGGTAACGAGCACAAGAGCTATTGTTAACACAGCAAGAAGTATGGTTTCAACTATTATGAAATTTCTTGATTCTGGTCCCACCAAAGCAACAGACAGCAGTTTGAAAGCTAGAGTGCTAGCTTCTGAACCTGATAATGCAGAAGGAATTCATAATTTTGCGCCTTTGGGTAAGTAGTACTTCTTTCCCTTACATTAATATCCACTGGTTGTTTGAATCTTTATTAAGTTCTTAACAAAAAATACTGTGATAGTGTTAAATGTTGCAATACTATTAAATCTTCCGAACAGAGGGGTTGCTGGTGCTTCAAGAAGGTGTTGGGGGAGGAGGTTAGCCCCTCCACCGCAGGTAATAAGACCTTGTGTAGACAGGGTAAAGAAGGAAGGGGAGTGATCTATATCTGATGTAGTCATGCATCAAGGTGGGCCCCTTCCTTTTCCCCTAGGTCAGGGGATACCCAGTTCCAGCCCACCATCTGCCATAGACACACTAAGACTCACTGACGTCAGTAAGGGCACGTCAGATTTGATGGAGCTGTTACAGAAGCATGGCGAAGTTGGATGACACAGAAGGAGCCCGAGCTGGGTCAAACAGAGCAGCAGAAGCTGGAGCATAGGGCTGATACTGCTGATGCTGCTGTCACACCTGCACCTCATTGCTCCAATGTTGCCTGCGTGAATGTCCGTTAGAATTGCAGTGCTGTTCTGCTATCAGTACAGTGGCTGCCAGTTCACTAGAACGTGTGTGTTTTAAGATGTAGATGTACTCTAATATCTTGCAAAGGCTCCTTTTCACTACTAGTGTCTTAATGTTTTCTGTTGTTGCCCAACAGCCTAGCGTAGCCCATCAATGTATTCATACAGTGAGGGAAGAAAGAAAGGATTATTTTTTAAATTTCTGGAAAAACTGTCAGGCAAGACAAAATCCATTCAGTCCTGTCATTCTAATTGAACAGTGGTAAAAATAATTAAATTAAAAAGAAAAAAGAGGTTTATTTGGCAGAATGGGGACAGAATAGGGGGCCATTAGAAATCTTCTATCTTGCTCTTCACAAATTCTTACAAGGTAAATTTGAGAATCCTGCAAGTGTTGGTACTTGATTACCTCAAGTAGTAAAAGTCCTAAGCATATATGGTGGTGGGTTCTTGGCATGCCTTATCTCCCAACTTGCAAAGTGCTGCGGTTCTTGATTTTCTGCTATGAGTGCATTTGTCCTAATGTTTTACTGTCAGTCAGGAATGTGCTTTTGAAATTAACCTTCTGGTTGTCCTCACTTACTACACTCATCATGTGTACATTCTCATCATGTAGTGTTCTCTTGAGAGACAAGCTCAATTCATTTGGGATGAAAATCAAAATGTGTCCAGGAATTCACCTCCAGCTGTTATTAGACATTCAGTCATGGGGCCAAGCTAGAACTGCTTTCAAGTAAAGCACCCCAAGTACCTGTAGTTTGAACAGCACAAATCTGGTCTTGTGTCATCCTACCTGCTAAAGAAGACATAGATAGCCTAGATATTCCTAATTCATTCTTAACTCCTGCTAAGATTAGAAAAATAAGCAGCTTCTGTGATAAGGTTTTTTTTGAATCTGGTGTCCTTTTTAGAAACAGCTTTTGATGTGAAACAACAAACCTTTTTAAAGAAAAAGGTTTGCAGATTTTGGTTATAAAGTCGTTTAAGTTATCATTGTAACATTTAAACCTTTAAAGCCTTCACCACGTTAACTAAGAATTAACTGAGTTGAAGTTCTAAGCATTCTGTTCAACCTGCACCCTTTTAGTTGGCTTGTTTTTGTAATGTTTTGTAATGAACTCATGATAGAAAGTTTAGGACTTTGGTGGCAAGTGTAGCCTTTCAAATTTTCAAGCTTGTGCATATGCATGTGGATATGTAAACTGTCTATTGTAAAGTAGTCTAAGAGTGAAAGAAAAATATCTCAGCAGTTGTCAGTATTACACATGGGATGTTATCAATAAAATGGAACAGGTGAGACAGGGGGAAAAAGAAGTGTTTTCCACAGTTCAGGTTGTAAATTAATCTGGGTTTTATTAGTAAACATTATTAATCAATGTTAATGGTGCTGGTTTTGAAGGTTCCATCACCTCAAGCAGTCCCACTGCCCAGCCTGCCGAAGTGCTGTTGCAGGCTACTCCTCCCCACAGACGAGCTCGGTCTGCCGCGTGGTCCTACATATTTTTACCCGAGGAAGCTTGGTGCGACCTCACGATTCACCTGCCCGCAGCCGTGCTGCTCAAGGAGATCCACATCCAACCTCACCTGGCCTCTCTGGCGAGTAAGTAGATTCACTGACATTGATCCTGGTTTGAAAATTTGAAAGGTAGGATTTAGGAATGACAGAGTACAATCAGAGGAACTAAAGCTGCAGGTTGTTTGAATACCTGTAAAATGAGTTGAAAAGCTTGCTAATTCTGCTTTCCACGAGAACAGAAGGCCCTGCCTCTGCTTGATTTCTTCTAGCTCAGTACATGTTTTGTGGCGTTTAACATGTGGTTGGTTAATAAGCCAGAAAACTTGTGAACTTCTCACAACTTTCCCTAGTGAGAATGTGATACGGGTCTGGGGTCTCTAGGCAGAATGGTTTTGTATGGTGGTTGGAACAGAGCATGAGATTTTCAGCTCTTATTGTCTTAGCACTGCTAGGGAGACATGGCACTTACACTGACAGGACTTTTTTTCGTCTTAAGTCTTTGAAATAGATTGTATACACCGTGTATCACAATGCGTATGCATTTTAACATATACCATCGCACAGGTCAAATACTCCAGCTGCAATTCTGTAGTAGTGTTTACCTAAGATCATTTCAGTCGTCTTGTTCTATGTCTTTAACAGGGATACATGTTTAACACTTAAAATTCAAACAGTACGTATTTTTTAATAGTGTTAAACCTTCTTATCTTACCCTGCAGCTTGCCCTTCATCAGTATCTGTTGAAATAAGCGCAGATGGTGTCAATATGTTACCTTTGTCAACTCCTGTTATCACAAGTGGTCTCACGTATATAAAAATCCAACTGGTAAAAGCTGAAGTTGCCTCCGCTGTCTGCCTCCGTCTCCATCGTCCCCGGGATGCCAGCACACTGGGACTCTCTCAGATCAAGCTATTGGGCCTCACGGCCTTCGGAAACACCTCGTCTGCAACCGTCAATAATCCATTCCTTCCCTCGGAGGATCAGGTCTCTAAAACAAGGTAAGCTTCTAGTATCAATGGCCAGAGGCATGTTTGTGCCAGTTCATGCTTTTGTCTTTTTAATGATGTTTTCTGTTCTGAGTCAGATCTTTCAGTAGCAAACTGCATTCATGACTGCCTGGTTTTGTAGTTGATTTTTAACATTTGCAGAATCTGTTTCAAATATTTTAGAAAATTTTCCCTTTTTTTTGGGTTTTTTTTGGTTTTTTCTTTTTTTTTACAGAAGGCAAGTGTAAGCAGTGCTTCTCACTCCTTGGTAGCATGCTTAGTCTTCATATGTGAAAGGGTGTGTTTCATCTCTGCAATGGTGAAAGAACACGAAGGATAGGAGAGCATACAGAGTTGCATTCTGTATTCTTAATGAGTAGGCAGTCGTCAACAAAAGCGAAGTAGCAACATTTTTCTTATCCCTGCTGAAGTCAACAGAGTTACATAAGTATTGGAGCAGGAATAGAAATAGGACAATGGGATGTTTTGTGGAAGTCGTATCTAATATTGCTGTTTGCAAACATCTGCGAAATAGGAACTGAATGTTGTGATTCTGGCATATCGGCAACCGCTTTTTTGGTTTAGTAGCATCTTGAGTTTCATACTCATTTTTAAAATAAAAATAAATAAACCCTTAAGGATTTGAAAAAAATAAGTATTAAAGTTTTCCAGCTTTGGATTTGATTTAATATAATGGGTGAATTTCTGAGATTTCCTGGTTCTGAAATATAGCTTACTAAATTGTAAAAAATTGTTACTTTGAAATATTTCATCTTTGAACATTAATGTTTATAAATTTGAAAGAAGAACATGGGAAAGTTTTAAAAACCTTTATTTTGCTGGGAAAAATTTTGAGAGAGTAAGTAAATTTAGAGAACATGAATTCTCTCCAGTGTATATTTGATAAAAGCTAATATAACTGAAATTGGTCTTTGATCTTGAATAGCAGTGAAGCAAATTTTCATAGCCAAATCATACTATTGCTATGTTTGTACTTCAGGAAAGGTTATATTAAAGTCACACAAAAATAAGCAGTATCTAAAGAAAGAAGGTGTGTGTACATTGGTCATGTCTTGAAATGTTTTATTGTGGCTTTCAGCTTAGTTTTATAAGTATCTCGGTAATGGTAGTAATATGATAGATATATTCAGTAATTTGGGGTATAATTTTGTTTTAGACGTAGCAGAAAACTTGCTCTTTTCTAAAATGATAAACATTCAGAAGTAAATTATTCCTAAAGTAAGTGTAAACTTCGTTTAAGGTCTGTATGCAAGTTTGCTTTTTTTTTTTTTTTTAAACTGTGGGAGATAAATTTAGCTGTGAAAATAAATTAACCTGTCAGTTTAGAACTTGTCGGTGAAATGATGCGATTTACTTCACATGCAACGTAGATTTCATGCCATATATTTCACATGCAACTTAGATTGCCATCTTGTTCATAATGCCTGTTTCAACAGCATTGTAGTGTATTTGTTATGAAGTCTAGCTAATGTGTTTCCAAATTGATTCAATTATAATAGGTTTACTTTGATTAAATAGATTTACATATGATTCTAAGACTTTTCAAGATTTATTACTAAAAGGAATACTGAACGATATTGTTAAAGAATAAGACAGAAATGGGCAAAATGCAGGGGCTAACACATTTTTAATTTCTGCACTTTTTGTGTGTGCTTTTTAATCAGGTTCCATAAGGTTCATTGTAATTTACTGTAGATTCATGTGATCCTAAATGTTTATAAGGTCAGGGAGGCTGTGCAGGTGAGTAATTTTAGCACTGTCGTGGTTTAACCCGGCAGTCGGCAACCAGGACCGTGCAGCTGCTCACTTGCTCCTCCGCCCTAGTGGGATGGGGAGGAGAATGGAAAAAAAGTGGAGTGCATGGGCTGAGATAAAGATGGTTTAATAAGACAACAAAGGAAATACTAATAACAACAAGAGTAATTGAATATGAAAAACAAGCAATACACAATACAGGTTTTTTCTCACCATCTGATGACCGATTCGCAGCCAGTCCCCAAGCAGCGATCGTGGAAATCACAGATTTCACAAAACTACCCAAAAAGTTCAAACTCAATGGGGGGAAAAGGAGAGTTGAACTCCTGGAAAAAAGAGGTTTCCTGCCCCCCAGCCAACCCCCATGCATAAACTGGGCATGACATCCATGGAATATTTCCTTTGGCCAGCTTGGGCTCGCTGCCTGGCTGTGCTCCCTCCCAGCTCCTGCACACGCTCTCGTTAGCTGTATATGAGAAACTGGAAAAAGTCGTTGATTTCTTAGCAACAACTAAAACCATCAATGCTGTCAAATTCCTTCTACTAAATCCAAAACACAGCAGCTACTGGGAGGAAAATGAACTCTATCCCAGCCAAAACCAGGACAGATGCCAACCACTAGTGTGGAATCTTGACCTTAAATGTGACTAAATCCAGTGATGCCTGAGTGAGGCAGTGTGCTCTTTCATGTTTCACATTTATCTTTTGGCCAGCTCCTTCTAGTGTAAAAAAAAAAAAATCAACAACAAACAGTACACCCCTCCTCCTACCTTCGCCCTTTACAAGCACCTTCCCCTCCACTTTCCCCCCAGTAGACTGGCCCTGTTGGAAGAAATATGTATGTGAATCAAGAAATCTTAAGAAACTTTAATAATGAAACTTGCAGGATCTTAACTCTTTCTACCCACAAACCCTGCCTTTCTTACAATGTTAAACCAGTGATTACCACAGCATTACTAATGTATATTACATTGTGGTCTTCAATTCAGTCATTTTAATTTGCTTTTCTCAGATGATGTCTGATCATGTCACAGCAGTGTTCTGCAGTACTTGCGCTAGAATCTAATACAGCTAGTTATGTTGTAGTTGAAAAATAAAATAATAAGAAAATGATACATTAACTCCTTCTCATGTTTTCCTTTTCAGTATTGGATGGTTGAGATTATTACACCACTGCCTCACTCACATAAGTGATTTAGAAGGAATGATGGCTAGTGCTGCAGCACCTACTGCAAATCTGTTGCAGACATGTGCTGCTTTACTAATGTCACCTTACTGCGGTATGCATTCTCCAAACATTGAGGCTGTGCTTGTAAAAATTGGGCTGCAGTCCACCAGAATAGGCCTAAAGTTGATTGACATTCTTCTAAGAAACTGCTCAGCATCCGGGAGCGATCCTGCAGGTGAGTGCAGTGAATTTTTTTCTCAGTTGTTGCTTAATAACATTGCTTGTATAAATGTACACATACAGTGTATTTGCGTGTTACTTTCTGATGCTGAATTTGGCTTGCCAGAACTTGCCATTGTGCTTTGTTACCCTGCTAAGAATCACAGTCCTTCTGCATGGGTAGTTCTACAATGGTAAAGCAGTGCAACCGGGGTCGTTTTGATTTTTGTTTGGAGTAGATAATTACGTGAATGTTTTGAAGACACGAGAGTAGGACATGCAATGTCTTGTAAGCGCATCTTACTATAGCTACTATGTCTGGATGTGTCAAAGAGCACCCATGAGTAGTGTTAAGGAAAACAAATGCAGTAATAGTCTGTAGGACAGTGTAAATTCTGGGTAGCACTAAGCATTGAAAATATTTGCAGGTGGAGGTATGTAATCAAGACACTTGAACAGCTCATCTGTGTCCCACAGTGAAATTTTACAGTAGCTCTTCTGTTAATGCACTGGGGTTTTATATTTATGATTCCATACCACTTTGCTTTGTTATTTTGTCACTTTTAAATGAAAGATAACTGAATTAATGTATTTCCTGGTTTGAAGTTGCTGATGCTAACAGAAAACGCTCTTTTCAAAATGGCTTTGGTGACTTATTTTGCCATGAGTTAGTGTTTCAGTGAAGCCTACTGTCTTTTGCTGGAATGCTGTTAGATAAGAGAGTAGTTTCCTACAGGGTGGAAGACGAACACAGTGAGGAGAAGATGAATAGGAAATAATCTGAGGAAATCCTCAGCCGTAGTCCCATTGATGGAAGTTTGACTTAAATAAGCTTCCTATTTGCAATAAATGTTTGCTTCCGTGAAGCATGAGGTTTGACAGCTCTGCTGGAATTAGTTATGACTTCGTGGAACATGTTGAAGAAAATCCTAAATCCTGCATCTGATGAATGTTGCAATGATTTTTCCTGTTATAGAAAGGCTGAACATTGCATTGAACATATAAAGCGCGCAGCTTTGAGATAGTGGTGTGTATAAGAATTCCATCCTTATGTTAATGGCAAAACTCAATTCAATGTTAATACTACAATTCTATAATGATTTCATTAGTACTTGTAAAAAAATACATATGTAAGTACTTCTATTATTTCCCCCCCCCCTTTTTTTTTTGAATGCGGCAAGATCTGAATAGCCCTTTACTGTTTGGAAGATTAAATGGTCTCTCTTCTGACTCCACAATAGACATTCTTTACCAGCTTGGAACAACTCAAGACCCTGGAACAAAAGATAGGTAATGTCATTTGGATTTTCATGTGGAAGTGTATACACAAATAATCTGCTAATTAGTGGTTGGATGTTACTGCTCAAAACCAGACTTTTAAAAATGATTGTTATGAGGTAGTCTGAAAGTGCAGAAATCTAAAGACGCTTTCCCTCCTAGCTCCTTATATCCTTTGCAGAGAATGCTGTCCCTCTTCTTTTGCTCTTATAAATGTGATGAAACCTTCAGTGTTCAACTGACTTTGCTTTCAAATACTCGGAACTCAGATAAGTGCTATGTTTTCTTTCTCTGTAGAAACAAAGCTTACATTTGGCTGTCAAAGATTAGAAGTGTCTTTCATTAATTTTTCCCGTTAGTGATCTAAGTCTTGAGAAAACAGAATGTGAGCTCACTCTTGAAGTTTGCTTCAAAGGAAGAGATAAATGTGTAATTCAGATTACTAAAAAACAGCAAGCTAATTTGGGTTTGAGTATTTATTTGACCCTTTATAATGTACTACATCATCTTGCCTTCCAGAATTCAAGCATTGCTGAAATGGGTCAGCGATTCCGCAAGAGTTGCAGCTATGAAGAAGAGTGGCCGGCTCAGCTACGTTTGTCCAAATAGCTCAACGAGAGAGTATGGTCTTTTGATGCCATCTCCTTCCCATTTGCATTGTGTAGCAGCAATTTTGTGGCATAGTTATGAATTGCTTGTTGAATATGATTTACCAGCGTTGCTGGACAGAGAACTCTTTGAGTAAGTAAAGCAGAGTTTTGCACCACATACTTTTTCTAACTTAAGTATTTTGTTCACTGAAATGGTACAATTTGAAGTGCCCTCATTGTGAAATAATAGTGGAAATTGTCATCCCTGAAGCTAATTGATAATGTGAATACTTAAAGATAACTAAACAGGTAGTTTTGTAGTTCTAAACACAAAACTACACTTCGCATTTTCCAGGTATAATTGTGTTTAAAAACAAAAATCCAAAATAAAACATCAAATCCACGTGTATGCTTGCACATATGTGAAAGGTAAACTGTTGCATGGTTTTGTTTGTGGTTTTTTTGAATGAATAACTCTGGGCTATTTTTGTTGACTTGCTTGCAGTAATTTTCACACTACCTATAAATCATGATCTTCATTGGTATCCTGTTATATAAACATTATTTTATTACTCGTAGTATCTAATATCTATAACTGATAGCTAAGAGCTGGGGGTGGGAGGTGGTTTTTTTTTGAGTTCCCACTTTTGTTCCAGCCATTTTCTGATTTGAAAGAAACAAAGCACAATATCTTGAGTGAATCTTGAATGATGCATTCACTGGATACTGCTTGATTCTAAATAAAAGTGCACCATAAACACCAAATGTATGCTTTTAGTGAGTCCAGAGTGAAAATATATGAGCTAACATTCCTAATTCATGTTGCTTAACCATCTCTTCTGTTAAAAAAAAAAACCCAAACAAACACAAAAAAAAACAAAAAAAAAGAAAAAAAGAGAAGCCACATAGCTTTGTTTCATGTGTGTTATAGAAATACAGCTGTTAAATTCCTGTATCTAGTAAAGCATTTTCATTTGTACCATTGAATAAAATTCCAGTTAATGAAAGGAACTTCAGGAGCACATAATTTTTTTGTTGCCCTTAGGAAATGTTCATATTTTTCTGCTACCTTACTGTTTTCTTTAGGCACAGTCAAACATTCAAACACTGGGAAATGTAGGAGTTAGTTATTGATACAAGCGTGGGGAGCACTTCTATAGGTGCAACGTGGTGGTCTTCAGACACACAACTACAAGCTAGATCTTTTCCAAAGACACTTCAGTGATGCTGTCATATAAATAGTTGCTAATTCAAAATGAGCTTGTTCATTTTGGGAATCAATTTAAGGATTTTGGATTGCAGGTTAATTAGTCCTTTCATGAGTACATTTTAACAGAAATACATTTTCATTATGGATTTTAGAAAGTTTAACATTTGAAAAGGAAGAACTCTAATCAAAATAGACATCCTAAAATGGATAGCCCCTTTAGATTTCTGCTAATATAAAAGTGGGTTTCACAACTGAATTTCTGTCTTTTGGAGGAGAACATGTTGTTTTCATTACAGGGCAAAATGAAGGAATATGAATAAAACTATTGTACCTAGTTTGAGTACGCATGTTGTGATATAGCCCTGTTCTTCTACATCCTGCCAAATAAAACTAATTCTTATCAGCCAGCATCTGGACCAAATTCTAAAATACATTTTTAATACATATAGAAGGCTTGTTGTTGGACTTATAAGGGTAAATAATTCTTCTAACAAAAATAACAATTTATGTGTATTCTTCATCCTCTTTGATATTTTAACTTTTGAAGTATTTTCATTTGATTATAGCTATTACTCCTTATTTCTCCTTCATGTGATATTTCACTTTTCTCTTGGATATATTTTCCCATCATCCCAATTTTCCATGTCAATATTTCTGCTTTGGCCAACAGATACTAGTTTATTCCTTAGTTATTTTTAATATCTAGTTGGAACTGAATCTTGTTTTTCATGGAGCATGAACTTATCCAGAAAATTTTGGTGGAAGGATTGTGTGAAAATATAGTTGGAGAAGAGTTTAAATGTACCTTCATTATATGTGGACTTTGGGAAATTGTGACTGTCTTCCCAAAGTTATGGGTCATTTGGTCACTGAGGTGACTTTTAAATGTTTTATCTTGGAGGGGGTTTTTCATCAGCCATTCACTAGACTGGTGGTGAAGGTGACTTTTGGTTAAACCCATGTTCTGCTCTAGACTCTTAGTCCCATGGACTAAACATAACACTTCCATCCAGAAGGGTGAAAACAATCATTGTCTTCAAATAGGAATGTGATATATGATGGTACACCCAAACTTACTTAAAAACCTAACACTGAAGTGGCACAAAGTGTGCATTCACCTCTGTATGTAAAGGTTAAGATAATGTGACTTATATATGGTGTCATGGTACTGTGAATGCTGTTCAGAAAACTGGTAGGGTTTTTTTAATACTTCACCTACTCTGAACAATTCTGTATGGTGAACTGATGATTTTGCTGTCTTACAAATACCACTTCTGAAATTTAAACTGAATAATAGAAGTTAAATTAGCTTTTGCATTCATGTGCCTTGGATTAGCATTCAAGCAGATAGTATTTCGATGGAAGTGAGTTCAAAGGTAGGTGGGATTTTAGTATCTGAGGAATAATTCTGTTGTTAACTTGTGTCCTAAGTTCAGGTTGAGTAAAGATGGTGAAAGTAACGTCATTCAACCAACAAGACTGTTGCTGCTTTCATTTTTTTGCAACAACTTTAGGTAGAATTCTAACTTAAACAAATTTTTAAAAGTTTTGGAAACATGTTAAAATACTTTCAGTTCTTTAAAAGGATTAAGAGAGCTTTATGTAAACGAGTGTATATGTCTGTGTGTGATCCTAGTAGCTATAACTTGGAGAGTTGAAAGCACAAAGAGGTTGCAGTTGACTCAAGAATGCGTAAATTATGTGACAGCAGTCAGAAGACTGAAATTGTGTCTTTTGTGTGCAGCATGCCAGAAAAGTCAGCTTATTTCTATTTGAAATACAGTATGATAAAAGGAATTTAAACATAGGTTTGAAGAACACCTTTTGGGTAATGAATGTCCTGCTGATACTATGATCCAAAACAGGCTTTCAGGCTCAGTATGTTTTACAACAGCTGCTCCAATAGTTAGTCGTAAGTGCAGAAACATGTTTTATGAACCAATGAAGAAAAGAGAGTATGAGTGCCAAACTATGTGTTGACATGATTTTCTGTCTTCTACAGGTCGCTGTTTAACTGGTCCATGTCTCTTCCCTGCAACATGGTTTTGAAGAAAGCTGTTGATAGTTTGCTTTGCTCAATGTGCCACATCCATCCAAATTATTTTTCCTTGCTCATGGGATGGATGGGTATCACTCCTCCTCCAGTGCAGTGTCAACACAGACTGTCCATGACTGATGACAGCAAAAAGCAGGACCTTGGCTCATCTTTAACAGATGACTCTAAAAACGCACAAGCTCCTCTTGCACTAACCGAGTCTCACCTGGCTACTCTTGCTGCCTCCTCTCAGTCTCCTGAAGCTATCAAGCAATTATTGGACTCAGGTTTGCCTTCACTGCTTGTAAGAAGTCTTGCTAGTTTTTGCTTTAACCATACTTCTAGCTTTGACTGCACTGCACAATCAACAGATATCACCCAGGACAGGCTCAGGAGGCATCATGTTCCACAGCACTTTAATAAAATGCCTATCACTGCAGACCTCGTTGCTCCTGTTCTCAGGTTTCTGACAGAAGTTGGCAACAGCCACATGATGAAGGATTGGTTGGGTGGCTCTGAAGTCAATCCATTGTGGACAGCACTTTTATTTCTGTTGTGCCATTCTGGTGCTACTTCTGGAGGACACAATGTGACAGCACAACAGACCAGTGCAAGATCTGGCTTGCTTTCTTCAACTGTAACAACAGGGTTGACCACTCAGCAGCGGACAGCAATTGAAAATGCAACAGTTGCTTTCTTCTTACAGTGCATTTCTTGCCACCCTAATAACCAGAGACTTATGGCACAGGTGAGAGAAAAAAAATAAAGTTTTCATTTCTTTATAAATAACTACGGCCAACTTCTAAAACTTTTCAATTTTTTTTAACTTTCTTTAAAATAACTTGGTTTTGTAAGTTGTTGTTGACTAGAAAAATTTTGTATTAAAATTGTTAACTTGTTGGTGTGACTTTGAAGGGTATAAAAATGTTTTGGCATGGCCGTCCAGTCTTATGTATAGATTTGTATTCCTCTTGGTTTAGAAGAGTAGACTTTAGACCGAAATCCAAAATACTGTGTTTAATTGGATAGGTCTAAACTCTTCTGAAATGGAATTTGGAAATCAAGCTTCATGCACATCTTTTATATTAGTAACTTAAACAGATGTCCTGGTGAATTTGCTTGCGCAGCCATATACCCTGCACAGTCTGTGACCAGGGAAATAGCAGCTATTGCAGAATATGGCTTTGTACTTGGCATTCTGATGCAAATTCAGCTGTTGTCCTTACAGTTGTTAACTTTGTACACCTAGTTGCATAGAAGTGTAATTAAAGAAAGATTTTTCAACATTAAGAATGACGATGCCCTGGGAACAAGTAGACTTGAGCAAAAAAATCAGTACAGTTCTCTGTTAATGGCCGGTAGTAATACTGTATTATGCAGTGGGAAATTTTTGCTTTAGGAATTTGAAAGCTATTTTTTCTAAATACTTTCTCTTCAGGTTTTTGTCTCTTTGAGTATTCTACATGTTTACAATTACTTTGATGCTGTAGTCAATGCTTTGAACTTTTTTATGAAACACCGTATTTGCTGCTGGTATTTTTTTCAGTGATGCCCATTTCTAATGTGGTTTAAATGATAACTGAAAGGTAGATCTCAGGCACTGCCTATTATGGCGGTGTAGAGCTATATTTTAGAGACCTAAATATAGAAATATTTTTAATCTGATGTCATCTTGCATTCCCAGGTTCTCTGTGAATTGTTCCAGTCCTCTCCTCAGCGTGGGAACCTCCCAACCTCTGGAAATATTTCAGGATTTATTAGGAGGCTTTTTTTGCAGCTGATGCTAGAGGATGAGAAAGTGACTTTATTTCTTCAGTCTCCGTGTCCAGTAAGAATTTTTCATATCTGTATGGTGAACTTGGAATAAATTTAGCCTTTAAAAAATTGGGTTATATTCAACTTTGAAATGTCACACAGCAGCTTTTCCTACTGTACACATTGTGGAATTTTGGAAAGGAATGTGTTGGTGAATTATAACTCAGCATTTTAAAAGAAAATATAAGGCACTGTTGCAAGACAAAACCATCTTGTTGAAAATATGCTGCTGCTGAAAGAATTGACAACTGAAATTTATCTTATGGCAGACTTTTTAATAGTATTCTTATGCATTAGCAGCAAATACAGATACCAGTTCTAGTCCTTCCAGCAGTTCCTCATTATCGGTTTCACTAAGGAACAGTTGCAGTTTTGATGCTTCAGAATTGGCAGAGATCCTTCAGCATTAGCCAAAACACTGTGAATAAATTCTTGAGTGACAAATACTTGAATTAATTTATACAGCAGATGTGTGCTTTTATATTTCACCAGAACACAGATTTATAATTAATGACTGAAGTGCTATGCTCTCAGTTGAAGGCTGTGAATAAAAAAATCTAGGAGAAACAGAAGTTATGACAAGATCTGATACTTCCATGCAAGGAAAAATTACTTTCTGCTTTGGTTTCTGCTGGTCTTGCTACATCTCGGAAGTAAAGCACCATATGAGATAAATGACAGAGAAGCTGGATCAGACAGTATAAAATGGAAAAGGATGAAGAAATACAGGTTTAGCACAAACATTTACATGTTTTGTTCTTACATGGCTGAGCTGAATTATTAACATGGCCGTTGGTAATGTGAAAGTAAAATCAGTTTTCTAATAATTTGTTTTAGGTGGAAGCAGGCTTTTACAGAATGTTACTAGGTGTGTAAAAGCAGAAAGAATATCTTGAATAGAAGTAGTCAGATAATTCAGTTTCTTATATTAAAAACACCAGGAAGCAATCTGGCTGTTCTTATTGAGGGGAAGATGATTCCTCCTCTAAAATCCAAAAAGAAACCTTAAAAATAATGTGGATATGCAGCATATAATTCTAGTATATCCCACAACATAACCATTCAGTGATTGGATCCCCATTTTTGTCTCTGAAGTTCTTAACCAAACTATTTTATAAGCTAAATTCTGGTTGTCATCCAGTATTATATTTGTTTCATATTATTGCACAGTAGTAAAATGGTTTTGTATGTGAATATTAGTAAACAGTTGTTCTGATGATAGGAGGAATGGGCTCGGTGGTATTGTCACTGCAGAAAAGTCTGTAAAAAGTTACTGCAAACGAAGAATGATACAAAATGCAAATGCAGCTCAGACTAAAAAATGTGAAAATATTTGAAACACTTTCATTAGTAGTGACTTAGTGTTCCATCATAAGAGCAGAAAGTAGATATTAAATCTAGAGTAAACTTCATTCTCAAGTAGGAGCAGTAGAGAAATTACATCTTTCTCTGTGCCAAGTGTATTGTGATTTTCCTAATTTAATTTCAGAATTAAATTTTAATTTGATAAATAATTGCAAATCTCAGATGCTGAATTTTTCTCTCATATACAGCTGTATAAAAGGATTGGGTTTTTAAAAATAAATATGATATTATATTGTTTCTAATACTAAAAAAAATTCTAGGCTTTTTAAGCAAATACTTTTCAGTTATAAAATTAAACTTGTCCCAGTTTGATGCATTTTTATGTTGTACTTCCAAAGCTGCAGAATATGTCAGTTTTCTTTTTTAGGGCGCAAAAGGTGTAGCTTTATTTTCACTGAGGTGAGTTTATAAGAACTTAATGTTTAACTTATTTCTGAATGTTAAAGTCATGTTAAATGTTGACTTTTTTTTGTTTCAGCTGTACAAAGGTAGAATTAATGCTACTAGTCATGTAATTCAACATCCAATGTATGGAGCTGGACACAAATTTCGTACTCTTCACTTGCCTGTCTCAACAACTCTAGCAGAGGTTCTTGATCGTGTGTCAGGCAAGTTTGCAATAGTTCATGTTTTATTTCTTAAAGATACTGTTTCAAAGAAAAACCCAAAAACCAAAACAAAAAAAACTGGATAAATGAAGAATATCTAATATACATATTTGCAGTGTTCATTGGTCATTGCTGAATACAAAACAGTGGTTAGAGTGTAAGCTTTTGCATATGCCTTACAAATTTGCCTTACAAATTTTACTGGTCAAATACTGTTTTTTTCCTTTTGTAAAAATCAGGTGGGGATGGTGGAGTTTTTTGTTTTGTTCTTTTTTTGGTTGGTCAGGGGTTTTTGTTTGCTTTTTAGTATTAAAGTGTTCTCAGATTTTTCATGGGATATTTGCAAGACCATACAAATGATGCTGCAAGTATCAGTCTTCAAAACACCCTGTCTTTTATCCAGTCACTTAAATATTCCCAAATTATGTCAGTTAAATATCCTGGAACTTTTAAAAGTTTATCTCAAGATGAAGATGAAATCGTGTTGCTATGAAAAGGGCATTAATGAGGGCTCTGTCTAATTTCTGTGGTTTTGGATTTGCCTGGGATATAATCATTTGAGTTTGCTTACTAAATGGAGAATGAAAACCATGATTTACTTTTAGAGATTAATTTTGAAATGATACACAATAAGAGGATAATTATAAGGCCTGGATTTATTTGTTATTTTTTTGAAGTTCAATACTTTCAGTTCTACTACTTGAATATACATGGAGAGCTGAACCCCCTCTTAGGGTGCTCTGTTGACCACGAATCCACAGACCATAATAGGAATTTTGACACCTAAATGGTAGGTGTATTAATCTCAGAATGAATCCCACCTTGAACTTCAGTGTTTACTGAATACAGTAGAAAAATAGAACTGTATTTTAAATATTAGAGTTAGTGATCTTTTTAAAATGTAGTTGAAGAGTAGAATTCATACTAAAGGCGTTGTGTCCATGCCAGAGCTCTCTATGCAAAATCAGGCAAGGTGCAAGCTGTTTCTACTCAGGTAATAAATAGAGCAAAATTTGTTAAATTATGCTACAGCAAAAATCAGTTTTAAGCATGTCTAATTTAAAAACAAAACAAAACAAAAAAAGACAAAAAAAACCCCAGCACTTCCTCTTTACTCTTAATATGTGTTTCTCAGTAATAGCAAAGAAAAGTCAAAGATCATCACAGCAATTATGGTTTTGCCGTATTACAGATGTGCACTGAAGTGTGTTCACTTAGCTGCACACTTACCTGACTAGGTATGTATGTTCTTATGTGTAGATGTATTTGCATGTGTACTTTTTTGGAACTCAGTGTAGATCAACTTTTAGTTTTTGAAGTAGATCTTTGTGGAGTTCAGAGGAAGTATTGCTTTTTTATATCTACTGAAAAATCTTTACATTGAAATTGTTAACAAATTCATTAGGGCAATAAATATTTTACATAACAAGGGGACGGAAGTTTGTAATGGTATTTGACAGAACAAGATGTGCTTTGGGATTTTAATTAAAAAATAGCAAATCCTAGAAAAATGCTTGGAGCTTATTTACCAGTGAATAGTTTACTGTTTCTGATAGAATTCTGTATTCACTTACTGTCCAGACACAGTCATGTGTGAAATGCAGCTAAGGTCTTTAGATCCTTGTGCAATTTATGGTCAGAATTGCTGTAATGGTTGGGATAGTCGCTGCAGATGAGGTAGGGATCAGTGGATGAGCAGTGATATAAACTGTACTGAATAGCTGCCTCAGTGGTGTATTGTAGTCAACTTGATAGCCAGTGCTAATAGGGACTGGGGAGGGGAAGGTGATGATGTGACGTACTGTAATGCCTATAACTGAATTTGATCAAATGCTGACTTTGCAGGGGATCGTAACTTTCTGGTTTTGCTATGGAATTGTTACTCCTCAGCTTAACTCTCATTTTAAATCAGAATAATTAATTCTGGAAAAGTTCAGGTTCTTTTATGTTTCCATCCTTCATCTAATGTGATTTCTCTGGCTGTATTAAAAGCTTTGTGATACTAGTATATCATTCCTGAAGTCCATGTTTAGGAGATAGTAAAGAAGACTTGGATATATGAGGCATAAACCATGTGTTTGGGGTGACAGTGAGTGAGAAGGGGTGGACTAGGGGTGGAAAGGAAGAAAAGACTGCCACCACAGCAACAATAGGAAGTTGTGAAGATCCTGTGACAGAGGCTGTCCCTTGGCGTAGCTTCTTTTTTCTTAGCTACGCTGTCAATGTCTCAAACTGATCATCTCATACTTTCTGCAAAAATAAATCACAATAAGCGTGTTCGTTTCATACTTTTTCTCCCAGGCTTTAAGGAATAAAAAAAGGAGGTGGGGTGCATCTAAAATCATTGCTAAATCTGCTGTTCACATCCCTACATAATAGGCAGAAAACGTGCAGTATCACTGCAGATAGGATTGTCTAGGATGAGTACCAGTTGTTTTGTATTTCATTCACCTTAGTCTGAAGTTACTGGTCTCGACTGGTCATGAAAATTGAACAAAATATCTGGTTATTACCTGAGTGCTAAAAATACCATTGCTTAAGCTTCCTCAATAATTTCATTAATGAACTTCAAATTCTTCAGCAATAAAAGCTGAAAAAATAGGGGGGGGGGGC
>Ga0065711_1006270_pt1 | contig 22735 bp, 13 predicted proteins | sample Hoacrofraction12_FD_59098 | JGI IMG/M metagenome (GOLD analysis project Ga0065711, IMG submission 59098) | Hoatzin crop microbial communities from Cojedes, Venezuela - Epithelial fraction 12 v2 (version 2) | ecosystem: Host-associated > Birds > Digestive system > Esophagus > Crop | place... | reverse complement strand
TTTTTTTTTTTTTTTTTTTGTATACTGCGTTGGGAAAAACAGGTCACTTTCACTACCACAGGCCCTTAAATACTGAGGTACTAAACTTTAATATTAGTTTTTATAGGAAGATGAGATCTTACCCTCGGTTGTCAGTGCAAAATCTCAATTACTAAAAAAAAGCCAACCCAAAACCAACAACCCAAACCCTTTTTACTCTTAAACACAGAAGTCAGACTTTTTTTATCACAAGTTATTTTACACATGCAGTTAGGAACATCTTTGTAGACATTTAGTGTGGCTGGAGGTATGCCAGTATAGAGTTGAAATATTAGCACAATGTACTAGTTTATAGGGGCACTGCCGTGGTATGAATTGCCTTGTGTAAGTGTGATGTGGAGCTCTGACTTTTTTATCCCTGTAGAAAACCATGACCAAACTCGAGTAGTTTATACCAGTAGAAAAATTGAAATATATGTTAAACCTGGGACTGAGGTTACAGAAAACTTTTCATAATGACCAGAGGGCTTTTCTTGCATATACGTTCATCTTGTATAGGAACACTTGAAATAATTCAAGTATGAACTGAACATTCTTTCAGCCAATCCAAGGATTTTAACAGGTTTTAACAGGTGAAAAAATATTTAGGCCTAACTTGTATCAAATTCAATAGGTATACAATATTTAAATACCTTCTTAATTAAACCAGGACCTTTTATGAGAGACACTTATAATAACTTAAAATCTATACACGGTTGGGGTGATCTGAGGGATTTACTGGTAGCTGACTTTCTAATTAAAATGGGTGAAAAAAATAGATAACTTCAGTTTAAGCTTTTGTGACTTTTATCAGTTTGAGGGTTGGAAGTGTTCTGTTTGAGATGGTGGAAATCTGGTGGTATCTCTTCCATCTGTAAGTATTCTGTCAGGCAGGAATTTCACATAAACTGGTTAAGTTAAAAATAAGCTTTTATTATACTGAATTACTTTGTAAAGATAACTTGATGCAGACTTCGCAGGTGTTGCTGCAGTATTTCCAAGCAGCGATATAAAGTCAACAAAACTTTTGTTTTGTAGATGTTATTTTAAATAGTGTACCTTAAAAGGTGATGGTCTGATAACTTTTCTTTCCTGTTTGAGGTGCTATAGAGAGGGAAGCACCTGGAATTAGTCAGAGAGGTGACAGGAAACATAGCAGTAGTATAATTTACTCTGAACGTTTTGGGATTCTGATATTTGGAACTTAGCATTCAGCAGGAAATGAAAGGACTATTCAGTCTTAATACCACAGTTGGAAGCCGATGTCAGTAGTCTCTGGACAGCAGTCAAGCAGGCTATTAGTGGTAGGGAGTTTTGGATTCTCATTATGCTTTTACAAGCTTTACTGTAACAGGGATTTCCCCACCTTTTTCTAGCAGCTTCTGACAGGTTAACTTCTTGAGTTTCATCATAACACCACTGCTTTGAGCAATGCCTCTAAACGTTGTGCGTTATCTGATTGCTTTGAGAAGCAAGATTCTGCAGAGCAAACCTGCTGACATTAGGTAATAGTAGTCAGAAATTTAAATATTTGTAGTGCTCACAGATCCATGCAGATAGCTGCAGGGTCTGTCTGCATTGCACCTAGAGCAGTTGGCTTCAATGATAATCCGATTGTCTACTGACAAGCTTGTGGTGTTCTTACCTGATGAAGACTGACTCTTAATCCATGTGATTTGGAGTCTTGGTGAGACCTGGTCATGAAGTGTGGTCACATCTGGTTTATGCTGTAGAAGAACCTTGCTGGAACATGTTTCCTCTGCTTGGTTGTGGTTGTGACGTGGATGAGGTTTGAGAGGCTGCAAGTGGAGTCTTACTTTGTTCTTTCATTTCAGAACCGTAGCTATTGTGGGGTATGTGATGAGTTTATCGTCTTTGTGCCTTCCTTACACAGTAATTGCACAGGTTTTTTGGAAACAGATGTGTAGACTATTTGGAAGTTGTCCGATGGATGATAGGAGACAGATGAGATGATGTAACTAACATAATAAAGCCATTTTGTGTGTATTTAGATGGTGTGAGATGACAGCACTATCAGCCTGTGTGGAGAAAAATATTTGCCTGTTTAGTGGTTAAAATAGTAACTTCTATTCTGTAAGCCAGCGGTGGTTCACAAAACTGGACTGTGAGTTACAATTCTAGAATGTATTTAGAGATAACGCCATGTATTTTATGTACCACTGCACTTAAAATTCTATAAAGCATTAAGTTACGTTCTCTTGCATTTTTGAGATTTGTATGTTGTGTAATAATGTTCATGGGATGTTTTTATAAAATCATTTCTGTTTATGTAGTAAATGCAAAGGTGGTGTTAATTTCAACCTTACATGCTATTCCTTAATTGCTGCATTCAATCCACCATAGTAAAAATAATCTACACAGGCCTACTAGAATGACACTTTCATAATATAAAAATGAGTATTTTCTCCTATAAAAATGCATGAGAATGGAGCTGTTCAGATATGGACTATTGCTTTAGTGCTTGATAAAGTCAGTCAAAGTTTAGAAATACAGTCTTTCACTTTCACTGTATTTTTTCCTTGGCCGATGGCAGAAGTTCAGGTTGTTGAAAATTGTAGGCTCCATTTTGGTGATTAAAACAGTGGGCCTTGTCAGTACTACATTACAACATTTTAAAGGTTTTTATTCAAGCCAGTTAGTTGCCGTTGGATCGAATAGTGCATGTTCATTAGATCAGCTGGTCTTATGTGTGTTAAGTCACTAAAGGCAAAAAAAAAAAGTTTCTGTAGGATACTGGATTAAATGCCATGTGCAGGGAGACGTTTTCTGTGTGGGAAAGTTGAAACAGTTTATGTATTTTCCTTTTTTTAACACAATTTCAGTTGGAAACTAGGGTTTTTCACCCATCTGTGTGCAGACATACGTTTATTCAGCATATTTTTAGAGGCTGGGTCTAAGCTCTCATCCCTGTGACTGCAAATGTGATGTGCCAAATGAATTGAGAATGAGCGGTGCAGTTGTTTCCTGAAGTCTGTAGGAAACTCCAGTGCTGCTGCTGCTGCAGAAGTTTTTGTTGCAGTTATGGGTGGAGGGCGACGTAGAACCCTGAAAACTACCAGGGAAGCTGAGAGGTGTTATTTCAAAGCAAGAACAAGAGCGTATTGTAGGAATAGGGCTACAAATAGGCTGGTAGAAGAGGGAGGGTGGAGAGGTTTGTCACTATGTCTAGGGTAACTCCAGTGGTTGAGATTTGGAGATAGTTTTCGTTCGTTTAAGAGACTTCAATCCTTCTGTACTAGTTTCAGACTTGAAAAGATAATGTTGAGTTTGTAACCTGTAAGATAAACCAGTGATAGAGCTGACGAGGGCCCAAGTTTAGTATCTTAGCTACTGTAAAGCTACTTTGTGAAGTGGTGGAGTGCATGGATGAGGGTCAGGTGGAGTGGGAAACAGCACCTTTAAGTCAAAGGGTGAACTGAGCAGATGACCACAAAAATGCTTGTTTCATTGGAAGACTGGCAGCTGTCTAACAGTCGTCTTTCACAGTGGCAGTTTGAGGTTGATTTTAATATTTACGAGGATTTTACTACTTGCTTTCATCAGTTCATCTCGGAAGAGAGGGGCAGAATCCATCTGGGAAAGGAGTTATGGCATGGATAAGATAAGCAAAGTAACTTTTAAAGTGTAGCACAAAACTGATCAAACTGTCTATGATTCTGTGCAGTGTATGCTTTGCTCGCTTAAATGGTAGGGTATGGTCTGGGAGTAAGCTAGTTAGTTAAGTGTAATATTAGGAACATTGAGGCTTCAGGTCCAGTTAATCTTTTTACCAGACAGCCAAAAGAAGTGTTGAGGAGTGATAATTTTAGTGGTAAAGTTTCTGGGTGCTGGCAACTGAATTAAGAAGATCGAACTTCATATGGGTCACAAGACAATGGTGACTTTCCTGAAAAATTAAATAGCAAAAGCTCAGCATCATGCACCTGCCGTGAGGGTTTTGGACCACCAGTTACATACGTGGATGTTCTAAATGACAAAGCTTTCTAAGCTAATCGGAATACTCTGAGATGTGTGTGGGAAAGAGTTCTTTCTCAAGTACTGTGATTATTTTGGAAATAATTCTGTCTCCTTACTGTGTTTAGAGAAACTGAGTATACTGTCTGGCTTGCGCTTTATACCAAGTCCCATTCATAGAATGCTAGAATGGTTTGAGTTGGAAAGGGACCTTATGGATCACCTAGTTCCAACCCCACTGCCATGGGCAGAGACACCTTCCCCTAGACCAGGTTGCTCAATGCCCTGTCCACCCTGGCCTTGAACACTTCCAGGGTGGGGGCAGCCACAGTTTCTCTGGGCAACCTGTTCCAGTGCCTCACCACCCTCACAGTAAAGAATTTCTTCCTTACAGCTAATCTAAACCTACCCTCTTTCAGTTTAAAGCCATTACCCCTTGTCTTATCACTACATGCCGTTGTAAAAAGTCCCTCTTCAGCTTTCTGGTAGGCCTCCTTCAGGAACTGGAAGGCTGCAGTAAGGTTTCCCCAGAGCCTTCTCTTCTGCAGGCTGAAAAACCCCAACGCTCAGCCTGTGTTCATAGAAGGGATGTTCCATCCCTCTGACCATTTTTGTGGCCCTCCTCTGGACCTGCTCCAACAGGTCCATTGATATATAGCTCTAAATAAGTTTCCATGAATTCTTATTTTTGTGAGCTTTGAGTACTAAATGTTTTTGCTATATCAAAAATGATCTAATAAAGTGTGTGTGTAGGGGGGGTGGTGTCACAAGGTTAGTCAGAAGAGCAAAATAGTTTCAGAAATAAAATTACTAGAACTTCTTGTGGCAAAGAAGGATCAGAGGACAGATAAAGGTTTGTTATTTAGCTGGTGTGACAAATGTACGTAGATAAAATAACTGCAAATTTCTTTTGTTATGTTGTATTTTCTGAGTGTTCCCCTCTTGTGTGGCACTAGAAAAGCAAGTCAGTCCAATTTCTCACTGTGTGAAAAATTGAGGAGTTAATCACCAGAGGAATTCATAGAAGTTTGAAAATAGAAAGGGGTTCAAAGAGGGATTGGACAATGTGAGATTAGGTTCAATAACAGTAATTAAACGTGGTTCGAATGCAGTTCCTGGCCCTCTTAATACCTTACTACAGAAAACCAGGGGAGTGTGGACAGAGAAATGTCTCACTGTATTGTGGGTTTTTTTGGATATGGGGGGTTTTTTTTAGGTTTTGCTTTTGGGGTGGGTTGGGCTTTTTGTGAGTAAAATGTGTAAATGTGCTGAAGATAACTAGTGGGAAACAGAATGTGACATTAGATTGGTTTTTATTCAGACTCTTTATAGATCTTTATGCCTTGTGCTACATTTTAGGAAAATCCAAGCACATCCTTCCATGGTCTTGCTATTTACTTGGATCTTGAAATTCCCTGTCCAAGTTGCACTGGTGTCTTTTGGTATTAAAATACTGGAAGAGTAGAATTTCTCCTAAAACTAAATATACATGCTTTGAGCCATCTTTCAGCATATTATGCAATTAATTAAAGCTAATGTTAAAATAAACATTAACTGCTCTGAATTTCATTGCAGTTTTTGATGCTTAGATAGTGTGTTGTTACCTTGGTAACTCTCCTCCAGCTGGAAGATTTTTTCAGACTGTCTGGGGTGTTTGAAGAACACAGAAAATGTTGACTGTTGCTCAGTGGTAACCACTGTGACCTGCTTCTGCAGAAGCAGAATACTGGTATCTGTTGAATACTTGCCAGTTCTTAAGATGTTCTTAATTACTGTTGTGTAAAAGCGGACTTGTGTGAATTTCTGAGGGGGAAAAAAGATACAATTGTGTGCAGTTAGAAAAATAAATAGAGTGTTCAAGTTCTTTAAAGCTGGAAATAGCACAGACTTTTTATAACAGCCTGGGGTTCTTAACAATATCTTGATGTTCTAAAATGGTGTTGTTGCTCAGTCCAGGAATGTCTTTTGACTCACTGAGCAGAACTGAGCTATTAGAAGAACTGATGCATCTTACAGGAGGTTAGAGGACTGCATATGGCTTGTAATGTTTAGTAATAATAGTAATTTTTAAAATGGTCTTGAGAACCATAGTGTTACCATTGCAAGCACTACCGGAAGTTGTGCTGCATGCACAACTGCTCTAAGGGATATCAGGCTTCAAAATGAAGTTACATGGTGAGATCCAAATCTGCCATAGTTCCAGTTGTAGGTGGTCTCTGCAAAGACAAAGGTGGTAGTATCTGTTAGATACCTGAATTACAGCTTTGTTTTGCTGGATTCCTGATAGTTTAGTCCTGAACCAGTAGAGCAGTAGGTGTAATACCTGCAGGTAGCGAGGATTATCTTATCTTTTGTCAGCCCCAGTAAGTAAATGGACTTTTAATGCTTGGGTTTGGCAGTCAAATAATGTAGACAGGTTATTCAGCCCACTTAGAAAATACAGCATAACTCCTGTCCTCAGTAGAAGACAGAAATACTTGCAGTAAAAGGTCATGGCTTCTGTCAAACTTGGAGGAGAAGTTAGATGTTTTACCTTGCATCTGTACGATCTGTTCAAAGACTGGTGTTATGTGATTGTTTGTACCGTGGTACAAGTATAATGATGTCATTGCTATGATGCTAGATAGCCTCTTGTTAGAGCGTGGAAGGCTCAGTTCCTGGTGTGTTGTCATCCCTGCTGAAGAGATCTGTCTTCTCCCCTTCTCTCTGCTGTGAGCTTTCACTGCATCTGCTGGGGTGCTTATCTGGTGTGTGTCTCTGGTTATTGTTTGTTTTCTGCTGGGTTAGTGATGTGAACTGATTTACAGGGAGGCCTGGCAGAGCACCAGAGCCAGTGTGAGGGAGGGATTGGGCCTGAGTTCTTGGAGTCAGAAAGGGAGGAGTAGAAAGTCTTTGTCAAAAGGAGGGGTCAGGTGATTAGATAGGTTCAGCTGCTTGTGGATCCAGAGTCTGGAACTGCTGCAAGAGTCGAGGGCTGAGACAGGTGGTCTTGTTAAAGGTATTGTTTTTCTTTCATTCCAGGGTTGTATGAGTGTGCATGGGTTTGGTTTAGTGCCTTGAAGTACACGTGAAGTACAGCTATCGTGGCTGCATCTGCTGTGGAGCACTTCACTGGTGCAGGAATGCTCATGCGGGTGTGTGAAATGTGGGAAGGAACACCACCTGAGGTAGTCGGCATCATGTTGTCTTGTGTTACTTTCCCAGGGGAATTGTTAATTGTCCGTGCTAAATACTCAAGCTGTTTTAAGGGAGTTCCGCTTTGAGTGGTTTGCTTAGCTGCAAATCTGTATGATACGCTGTCATTGAGACTGCTCATTGGTAGTCACAGCTTACTCTTACTGCTGTTGAGCTTTCGTGTTAAAACTTGAGATTAATAAATATCATTCATAAGTAAAAACATAAAGGAATGTTTTAAAAGCAAAGGACTGGTCTTGGAGTGAAAAAGTTGGTGTTTGGTACATCTCGAAACACCATTTAATATTACTTTTAAATAGAACTATGAGCTTAAAAGTCGCTGTTATCTTACCTTTCGTTTGCTCCCTGAAACTTTCCTTCTTTATGTAATAAACAGCAATGCTGCGTTTTCTTAATCTTGCTGGAAGAGTTTGTGGGTACGCCTGTGCGGTGCAGTGGAATGCAGCACAGGTCACTGGTACCACAGGCTACGCTGCCTTTTTGAATGCAAGCTGACACCTTTGCAATGTTCGAGGTTGTGCTCTGTGAACTTACTTGTTGACCTGAGGCTACTTTTAATGATCCTTGCTGAGTAGTGTTGCATTGCATAGTACCCCGTGGTATTTTAATAAAATTTAACCCTTTATTTGAAAGGGAAATGGTGGAGCCCTTCTGCAATAACAAATAATACCTTTTATGTGTTAAGTTTTAAATAATCACCAGCAATCTGTCTGATTGCATAATTTATCATAGGTTTAAGTACTAAAGAGCAAGGAAGATGACTTTTCTGTCAGTATTAAGACACATGAGGTAACGGTTGCTTTCTGTTTTGTAGCTCCCTTCTGAAGGCTTGTTCTTCAACTTCATGCTATAGGTGTACTCTTAGTGCATTGCAAGGGGGAGCTTGGGATGGATGTTCATTTCTCTACAGAGACTGAGACAGTGTGTAGAGTGCTGCAGTAGAAGCTTCAATATACAAGAGCTGGGCATCTTAGTAAGAGGCTCCACTATTTAGGAACTTAAGCATCAATAACAGTCAGCAAGTATGATCAATATTTGTTGTATGAATATATGATTCTTTGCTCAGGTTGCTAAATAGAAACCTGGAATAACAGAAAGTTCCACTCACTGAGGAAAGTGGCGTTCCTGAAGTTGTCTTATGATATCTCAGTTAATGTGTGAGCAAGCAGTTAATCCTCTGGTATTTGAAACACTCAGTGTATATTTTGTTGAATATAAGCAGAATGAAATAAATAAGATACAAACTTGGTCTGATGTTTCAGGAAAGAGGTTTTTTGTTGCTTCGTTGGTAAAATGGGTATGATTGACTGTGAAAATTTATCCATTTGTCCCTTGCCTTCATGCTTATCAATGCCCTTGTCTGTTTTGATGGTATATCCAAAAGAGCAGCTGCCTATCCTACCTTGAATGTTTTTACTGTCATGGTAACGTCTCCAGCTCAAATGAAGTAGTGCCTTGCTTAAAAACTGTAAGAAAGAAAAACTACTTCATAGTTCAGGATGATGTCCAGCATCTGCCAAAATCTGGATGTTGAAGCAAGTTCCAAGTCTTTAGGATTCCTGTTTGGATTGATAATACGGGGCTATGCTCAGTGACTGCAAATCTAGGTGTGTTTGTTTTGACATCTTACTACAGAGGCCTAGTAGGTGCACTGTCTGAATCCACTGTGTTTTGTGTGTCTGTCCTTGAGCAGATTGCTTTTTCTGAACTTCTAAATACACTTTGGTTTTTTAGCCACTTCTTTCCAACATCTGCCTCTTCCTCTTGCCTGTTTGTCTGCTACAGCTAAACCTCAGTAGAGGTTTTGGCTTGCTTTTGTGTATAGCAGTGTCTTGGTATCATCAGTTTTTGTTTAAAAAAAGTTACAACTGTCATCACATGTTTCACATACTAATTTTCCAAAGTAATTACAGAAAATCAAGTGCTGTAACAGGGCTAAGCAGAATTCTTCTGCAGGATCCTAACTCCAATGTGAGAAGTTCGAATTGATGTATCACATGTGCCCTTAGTGAGAGTCTGGTAGACTTGGAGGTCAAAACCAACATCATACACCTTGAGCTTGACCTCCTCCAGACATGAACCTTGTCTTTTGTCAGGGAGCATCACGGCCCCTGTTTGTGTAAATTCTTGCCTCCAGAAAAGAGCATCTGTTGTCTAATTAATTCCTGGAACTGGATGGAGTATGCATACTTGCTATTCAAGAACATTGGGCCAATGCTCTTGGATATATGGTTTAACTTTCAGGTTGCCTTGTGTGGAGTCAAGAGTTGGACTTGGTGATCTTCATGGGTCCCTTCCAACTCAGGAGAGTGATTCTGTGATTATTCTGATTCTCATTTCATACCAACTCGTCTAGACTTCTGAGTAAGTTCCTTACTAGCTTTTGGAATACATTCACTCATGAGACAAAGCATAAAAGGATACTGTTTAAAACCAACCTGTGAACAGTTTCTCACCATTTTGCATTAATCTTATTTGGACTTAAAGCTCTTTGGATGTTTGGAATCCTTTCTTGTAGCTCATGGCTTCTTTCTAATACCTGTTTTGTCCTTCTGTGTTGGTTCATCTTCTTTTATTGATTGCTGCCTGGTCCCACAGTGAAGCTATATTTCTTCACAGGTTCTGCTGGCTTGCCTTTTCCATCCATCTCTTGATCCCAGGGCTGCTTTTGTGGCTCCATCAATCTTTTCACTTCTATCAATACCTTAGTTTTGACTGCAGTGAAGTGCAAGAGTGGAGTGGAGCTGAAGAGGGCAACTCCTCCCTCTTTCGTCCCCCCATTTCTGCAGAACCAGTCTTTCCAAATACTGTATCTATAGCAGAACCTTGGTTTATCCAGAGCATGGTTAATGTTAACCTCTTTTTTCCTAACCACCTCGATGTTTTCTGAAGGCTTTGAATAAATGGACTTTATGTATGTAGTGATACTGATGCATAACTCTACGCAGCTGGAAGTTGCATAAGCAGAAATGTGATTATTTGTACAAACTTGAACTGATTGCTAAAACGGTCTTCGTATCAGTGTAGCTGAGAAGTTGAAAACAGGCATTGAAGAACTGTGTGTCAGATCACCTTTGAGTGTAGGTAAAACTATTCAGCTTACCCTCTGAAGTTGGAATAAATTTCTGCAGAGTTTTCTGTTCCTGAGATTCTGTGTACACTGTGGTTTTCTTTGCCAATATATTGTTTACTGTTGCGTTCTGCTTTTTCTGCTAGCTAGCTATGTGTTCTAGCCTCTTCTTTTTTAACACCTAAGCAGCAGGAGTTTTTCAAATAGAGTATTGCTTTGTACTGTTCATCTCAGTTCTTCAACAAAACTTGTATAAAAATGCACCAGATAGATTTAATTATCAACCAGATCACTTCTAGTCGGTTTTTGGCTTCCCTAACAGATCTTCCATTCTCAGCAGTCAAAGGAAGCAGCTGTGAATTTTTGTAATGTTAATACTGATAGAAGAAGCTGTTACTGGAATAGGAGAAAATTCTTGTGATCTATCCAGATTGCTGTCACTAAGCTGCAAGTAGGAAATGGGCGTTGTCTTATACTCTATGATGCTGCTTCTTAGCAAGCTGCCCAGCACACAGAATTTCCATCGTGCTGGCACTTTGGTCGATCACTGCAGTGTCAGTAAATCAGATGAAGAAATGAGATTGGCCTTGACACATGGGCTGTGGGTGTTTACTTTAAAAAAAAAAGATGAAAAAACCCTAAACCAAACAAACAAACAAAAAAAACCTAAACCCCCACAAACAACAATATTACAAATCCAGCACCCCCAACCCACCACCCCACCATTGTGATGAGGCTTGCAATACATTGTTTTGTGATAAATCTAGTTCAGTTAATGTGAAACTGCCAAACTGGCGTACTTTTATCAGTTCTTCTCTTCAGGTGTGATGATTAAAGCTAATACATGTTTAGTGCAAAATTGTGGGTTCTATTTCACTTTATAGAAATAGCCTTTCTGAAGTCTGATGTTTTCTATTTGCTTTTAGTTCAGGAACTTCCATCTAATGCTGTGCATAAGTGTTTAACAGAACCTGTCTTTGTCTAGTTTTGAAAAAGGACACTTTTTTGACAAAGCAGTTTTTACCCCTTTTTTACTTGATAGCCCTTAGTATTGGTTTGATATTCTTAATGAGTTACGTTCTTAATGAATTGATTAAAAATGCACGTAGATAGCTTTTGGTTACAGAAGAGAAGAATGCTTTCATGCAAAATTGGGGAGTGTGTGTTATGCCTTTTAAAACTCTTACTTGTGTTGATACTGAATGTCACTTGTTACCTATCTTTTCTCAGAAATACTAATTTTAGCACCAATATTGGATAGCTTTTTTAAAAGGAGATTATGTGGTGCTGATAGCATTTACTGTGCTTTGTGTGATGGAACCACTGTCAGCTTGCCAGACTGGTGCTTTTTCTGATGAAAAGTTCTACCAAGTCTAACAGTAAATAGAGATTTTTCTGTGTAGGATCCCTGTCTCATTTGCTGCAGGGGATTGCAAGGCTACAAGTGAAAACCAGGAAGATTAAGGAAAATCTTGTAGTTATAGAATTTGAATGCTTACCCAAAAAATTTAGTGATTTGGAGCATTTTGTTAAGTGATTGAAATAAAGTCTTAAGTGGTGTCTCGTGCTCAGAATGGTCTCGGGTCAAGCATCCAGATGACTTAAAGGTGTTGAATACTCATAGCTTAGTAGTTGGGGACTGTGACAGATGAGTTGTGTAGTGCTGTATATGCTGGAAAATCAGACTCCAGCTGAACTCTTGACAGTCATGTGTTTGTTAGCCATCACTAGGGGGGAGCTTCTCACCCTGTTGTCTTGGGAATCCTGGGATCGTAGGTCAAATACCATGTCATTTGTTGTTCTGGTGAGAAGTGCTGTAGAGGACAGGGTAGATAAGCACTGATGTGCATGCTGAACTGCATGGAATAGTACAAAACACGGGACAGCTGCTTCTCCAGTACTCTTCTGTGTACTGAAAGGGAAGTGGAGAAAAATAGTATATAATGATCCGTTTTTAGTAGAAGCTGCTGTGGCAGTTGAAAGAGGAAGACAAAGTTTCTTTGAATTCTGTGTGGCCAGCCAGCACTCTCTAACAGTTCAGCTGTTAAGCTTAAGTGGTGGTGCCGACCACAAGTGTGTTTTGTCTTTGAGGTATAGAAGAAAACTACTTCAAAATTAGAACAGCAAACTTCACAGCTGGCTGAGAAGAGTAAATAAAGTAGATCTGGCCTGAGCGTATACAAAGATAAATATGCAGATGGTACATGAGGTCAAATGAAAGAAGAGTAGGGATTTTTCTCGGAGTAGTCTTTTGTTTTTAGGAGTGGGTTTGTATTTAAGTTCAGAAATGCACCCCACCCCTCCATTGGATTAAGTGAGAATCCAGGGGTCAAATGAGGTAAAAAAGATTACTCATTATTTACCTGCTGCTTTCTTGCTAAATTTTGTGTTTAACTTGCTGAGGAGTAAAAGAAAGTAAGACTGATTAAACCAGAAGAGACCAAGGGTCATTGTAGCTCGGGTGTCTGGTGATGGCTGGAAATAAAATGTAAAAAAGAGCAAGTACAAGGTGTACATCTGAAGTGTGCCTTCCTGACTGCTTTTGTTCTGTGACTTGATCTCTGAGGCCACATTTACAGCTGGGCTTAACAGCTGTTATGAATCTTTTATTTCATTAGATTTTTCTGGTCGTCCAATAATAATTTATACTCCTGGCAATTGAAAGGATCTTCAACAATGAGTTCCGTATCTGACTTACATGTACTTTTACTAACATTCATTCTGAATTATTTTTTAGTCTGACTTCCCGATTTAGAATGGCTTGTTATAAATTGTGTAGCTCTTCCATTGATACTCCCCTGCACTAGTAAACAGTTTGATAAGCACTACTTTAGAGGAACACACTGTTTTCATGTTGCTTTCTTGTGCACCTTTCATTATGACAGCTGTGGAAGAAGGAGTGATTGATCCATTTTCTCTGCCAGTAAAAACTGGAGATGGGTCACAGAATAACCTTTGCTACAACAGAGGTACACTTACTATTCCTGGTCTTACATATATGGGAAGCCTTTTCTCTACAGTTTCTTCTTCCTTCCTAGGAGTAATTTCACTTTCACTTTCTGCTGCCATTCATTTCCTTTTCCAGTTGGAGAAAAAAAAAAAAAGAAAATCCATGTTCTTTTCTGTCTTCAGAGATCTGAATACCAGCAATGCAGCTGGCCAGTTTTGTCATCCTCTATCCCAAGGAACAGTCAAGTGAAATGGACAGAAACGAATTGTATGCTTTAAAATTCAGCTCTGCCTGTTATGTAGTTGGAAGGTATAAGAGTGCAAGTATAAAAGCTTGGAACTTAATTTTAAAATAACTGACCCTATGGTATAGCAATTTATTCTGTACCCTTAAGCTCACCTTACTAGCAGTAAGTTTCTTTTTAAAAAAAGTTTCTCTGACTGCCTTTGCCAAATGGAGGGCTCAAATTCTAATTATTATATGGTCAAGTGTTTCAAGGAGACTTAAGTGAGGAGCAAAAACTGCTGGCTAATTTAGACACACTATAAAATGCTCTGTAAAACTCCTAAGTAGCAAATGGATATTTTACATTCTTACCAGCTTCTTGTTTGCTGATGTAACCCCAAACCCCTACTAGCTGTAGGTATGCATGTGTTAGAGGTAGATTAGTTTTTGCTTTTTTTTTTTTGGGAGGGGGTACAGATAACCTGTTTTTTGTCTACTAACTTACACGTTCTTCATCTCAAAGTAGTTTGCATTTTTATGAGATCAAGATCTTGATAGGAAGAAGGCTAACAATCCGTCATTTTTTTTCTCCTTCCAGATATGAGAAATGAGTGTTGGACGCAGAAGATTAAAGCTGCTGGGAATTCTGATGATGGTAAACATTTTTATTTATGTGATTGTCGAAGTCTCAAGAAGTGGCAGCCAAGAGAAGAATGCAGAAGGCCATGTTATTATACCACGCAGCAAATTCTGGAGAAAATATACTCCTCACAAAGCTTATTGGAACAAACAGCAACAGAAGCTTGAACTGCTGTACAACCCTATTCTGAACTTGCTTTCCAATATGACTGTGGAAGAGAACTTACTTTCTAACTCAAGTGTTCTCAGTTCCTGTGACCCTGATCCATGGGTACCTTCAGAGGTTACTGACTTCGCAAACTTACCAGACAGATTCAAAGACTTTCTGCTTTATTTGAGATGTAGAAATTATTCATTATTAATGGATCAGCCGAACAAGTGCAAACATAAACCTTTTCTGCTGCTGGCTATTAAGTCACTCACATCCCATTTTGATAGAAGGCAAGCAATTAGGGAATCCTGGGGCAAGGAAATCAAATCGGGGGATGTGACAGTCAAAAGGGTCTTCTTACTAGGACAGACCCCACCAGAGGATAATTTTCCTGATCTTTCAGACATGATACAATTTGAGAGTGAAACCCACCAAGACATTCTTCTCTGGAACTATAGAGACACTTTCTTCAATTTAACTCTGAAAGAGGTGCTGTTTCTTAAGTGGGTCAGCAGCAGTTGTGCAGATGTCCAGTTTATTTTTAAGGGTGATGATGACGTTTTTGTGAATACCCATCAGATCCTGGATTACTTGAAGAGCTTATCAAAGGAAAAAGCCAAAGACTTATTTGTAGGCGATGTGATCAAAGATGCTGGACCTCATAGAGAAAAAAAATTGAAGTACTACATCCCAGAAAGTGTTTATGAAGGTTCGTATCCTCCATATGCAGGAGGTGGTGGGTTTCTGTACTCTGGTGATCTGGCGTTAAGACTGAATAATATATCTGACCAGGTACTCCTTTATCCTATTGATGATGTTTATACTGGAATGTGCCTTCAGAAGCTTGGGCTTGCTCCGGAAAAACACAAAGGCTTCAAAACATTTGATATTGAAGAGAAATACAGAAACAACATATGTTCCTACACAAACTTAATGTTAGTACATAGTAGAAAACCTCAAGAAATGATTAAGATTTGGACACACTTGCAAGATCCACACTTAAATTGTTAAAGTAATGTGCATAAGTGTCTTAAGTCCAAATAGCTTTCCAAGTTTGGGTCTGACAAGAAAGGTGGACCTTTGAAACTCTGTTTAACAGTTCATTTTTCTCTTGAAACTTTCTTGTACTTTTGAAAATGAGAATAATACTAAAATTTGAGAGGATGGCTTGAAGACTTGGTCCTGATTTTTCCACTGTCCTGGTGGTCATTATGTTTCAATATTTGTCTTAATTTTAAAAAGGACTTCAAGGATGTAACTAGCTGTCAGTGACTGGTTAGCTGTATTGGAAACAGGGATTGCCTACTACAATGCATCTTTTGTTAATTGTGATGGTGGAAGATGATTTTTCCTTGAGTAGTGTTTGTGCATGGTTGTGTGGAAACCACTGTAAATTGAAAATTTATAAATTCGAGGAATGTAGTTTTAAGTATGAAACACTTATGAGACTTTATTGAATTTTTTTTAATTTATAGTTTTCAATCTTTTTGCACCCTGGAACAGTATTTTTCTCCTTTACTTACAATCTTTTGTGCAAAGCGTGCCTGTGTCTGAAGGATTTACTCTTTTATTAGATTATGCTTTTTTGGTAAAAAAAAAAGCATAATACTGATAATACTGTTTGAAATGCCCCATAAAAGAGCTGAATATATAAGGAAAAGGAAGAACAGATTTTCTAGGGGGCTGGGCAATAGTTACAGTTAGGTCTGTCCCCTGCCCCAAGCTTACGTGAAGTAGAGCTGACTTGTTGCTCATGTTATTTATGTGAAAAGCTACTCTGGTCAGTCCTTATTTTCTGGTTTGGCACTAAATGTGATCAGGTAGCTTGAATTGATGCAAATAACTGAAATTGCACATTGCTTACAAGAGCATGGTTTGGATCTCCTATAAAGCAGTAGCAAATCTAGAATTGTGCAGATCCTAAGAGTTTCAAATTTTGAAACAAACTTTGAAGTTGCATGATGTCTCGTGTAGAGTTAAACATGTTCTCAAAACTCAGATTTTCTTCTGTATTTCCACATCTTGCTTATAAGAGTTATTCTAAATAGTGGTTGCTTCCTTTGTATATGTAGAAGTGCCTGTCTATTTATTGTTCAGATTGAAGACCAAAACATTTTCTTAAATATATTTTGTGTAACATTTTATTTGTATAGTGTTGTCACTCAGATATTTAAATAGAGCATGATATTTTAAATCTGTGAGATGTGTAATGTTAAATAAAGCTAATTGTTATTTTTGAATTTGAAAAATAAAATGTGATTTAAATATTTCTTGTAATGCTTCATTTGAAACATCTTGTTGACTTACAGGGCAGTTGTGCTTTACTGCATGGCATTCACTAGCAACATGTTACAGAAATTCAGAAGCAAAAGGCTTTATTCGGTAACTTTCTCTGGTGCTTCTGTAGTAGACTATCAAGAAAATGTCGCAGTTGTGCTTGGATTTGTTAGATGCTGTAATAGATGTACAACTGGCAAAAGCAAGGGAGCACTAAGTGCCCTAGGACAAATACTACGTACAGAAATAATTGCCAGTACAATAACACTGTTTATAAAATTGAAAGGAGTCAAGGAATGGATTGAATGGCTGGCACTGTATTTTTTTTGTATGAAATAACTTGGCAACCACAGCTCTTTTGGCTTCTTCACCTGCTTTCTGCTTCCTTCGTTTACCTTGAAGAACAGATGTGGTGTTTTTTTCTTTTGGGGAGAGGTGAGATGGTCTTGTCTTCCACCTTTGTGTTCTGTAGACATTCATGTTGACCCCAGGATAGGTAGATTAAAGACAGACTGTGCTGTGGTGTTGTGCCATGAGATTTGGCCCTTCTGCCTTGTCATTCCGCATGAGAAATTACACCTTTCTGAAAGAACTGCAGGTTTTACTGTACATGTAGCCATACGAAGCAGCCTGTTTCTTCCTGAATATCAGTGGGATTTTTGTCAAGAGTTTGGGCCAAGTGAAAGAAAAGAAGTTGCGCTGATGGTGGGGAATGCAAGTAGAGGTTAAGAGTCTTCATGGACTAGAAAGAGGAAAAGGAGGGTACTGTGGGTGAGCAGAGACATGGGGTAGAGACAGACACAGGAGAGACAAAGAGCCTCAGAAATCAATCTTATGAGTAAGAGGGGTGGAGTGCACATGTGATACTAACCTGTTAGTGAAATGGGTGGGATTGGTGGAGTGGCACCGTTGATTATTTACTTAATATCCTGCCTGTAACAATGAGCTTAAAAACAGGCCTCTCCTATAGGACACAACTGAGAATAAGGAAAAACCAGCTGAGTGGTACTTGCCAAGGAGAGCTGCTGTGGGAAAGCATCTACCTGCTTTCTGAATTGACAAGTGAAAGAGGAGAGAGGAAAAGACTGAGCGGGTGGCCCCAGTGGGCTAAATAGGTGAAAGGTACTGGAGAAGAGGTTGGACTGACTAGTCTTGTTTATTCTGGGTGTGGAGAAGCGCGGTGACTGCACTGTGTGATTGGGTCTCCAGTCCACTCCCAGGGAGAAAGAATTGTCTTGACAGANTGNGTAGNGTNNAGAGTAAGTGAAATAAATAAGAACAGAGATAAAGAAAGGAATGCAACCAAAAGAAACAATGTGTGGTGGGAACAGGATTAGGGGGCAGTTTGGAGCAGAAGATGAAAAGTCTTTGAAAAGCACATACAGTATTAGGTTGTTGCAGCTGAGTTTGTTGGGTACTAGGTACTTTAAATGAAAAGTGAAAATAACATAATCAAATTGGCAATAATTTTTTTTTAGTATGGACTCATTTCCTATGAAGTAAATTTAGACTTGGGGAAACAATGAGCAAAAACTGGTAACTACTATAAATAATTCCAGAAAGTCATTCATACATTTATTTAGTGAAAAGTGATGTGAGAAATATAGGCAGCTAAAGATGGATTATTTTTCTTGAATTTCAGGCAGAGGAAAGAGTTTACTAAGATGAAAGCATGAGGAAGTTTGACTACAGTGAGAGTAAGGGGAATAATGGGATTTGAAAACAGAAATAAGAAGTGTTTAGATGATAGTTGAATGTGGATGTAGTGGGTGGGGTGGTTTTTTTTCCATTCCCTGAATGCAGCAAGGAAAATGAAGTGCTGCTGTGATTAAATGACATTGCATCAGGGTAAGCCATTAGAATCCATTAGCTTGTTTGTATAAAGCTCAGGCCTTTGCTTCTAAATCCAGTTGGGAGGAGGAATGTCGCCTTTGAATGAGGAAGGTAAATGATCCATAATTAGTGCACCAGTTATAATGTTTATCTTCTAGAGGATGAAGTCACTTTTTTCCTAAAGAAAAATTTTCTGGTGGTCAGTTACTTGGACTGTGTGCACTGACACTTGGATCCCTCCCCCCACCCTCATTTTTATTTTGTTATGTAGGCTTGAGTGAAATGTACTTGACAGGACTGGTGATAAGAGAATTCCTGACAAACCTTTCTGCTTTTCAGTGTTGGAAGCACTGAAAGCCAAACTTCAAAAGAGTTTTGGCTGGAGAATACAAGAAAGATGCAGACTAGAATTTAGTCAGAAGTCTGTATTAGGTATGCAATTCAGCATGGATCCACATGCAGGTACTTCTTAATTTTGGGCTTTGTGATGTGGTAATGAGCGATCTAGCTCTTATCTGGTGCTGCTGTTGTGCTGATCTAGCTTACAGTAAGCAGTTTACTCCCTGAAATCTGGCCTCCTTTCCCTTCCGGCTTATTACACCTCATATGCATAAGATTTCCATTGTAGTTGTGTTTGCCTGAGGGCACCAATCCAAATGAGTTCATGTCTATACTGAACTATTTCCTTCTCACAGAATCATGAAACCAACTTAGCAAGTAAATAGGGTGGGGAGAGCTGCTTAATGGATCTCTTTTACTCTGCCTGAGCACAAAACATCATTTCACATTGTCTTCAGTCTCTTCCTCTAACTTTTTAAAGCTGTTGCCCTGTTCCTTGCTGGATAAAGATGACAACAGGAGTGGGAGTGAGAACTTAGTGAAGCAAAGACAGTTCTGGAAGCCAGGTCATGGCCAGCAGGCCCCATGCTATGCAGAGAGACATCTGCTAGTGGTTTTCTTAAGAGGGAGAGTTGGATAGAGACAGGGTTGTAAAGTGCCAGTCTTGATCTTAACCTCTCGGGAACATTTTGATGGCTTGTGTTCCTGTAGCTCCACATCATATTACAAACTGTGCTGAGAGATATAAGCAAATTTTCCAAACAGCAGGGGTGATGAAATACTGAGCAGGTCAGTTTTTCTTTTCTCTTGTGCTCAGATCAGGTCTTTGGGTGCTAATCACAGTTTATAATATTTGTGTTGGCCCAGCCTGCCCAAAGTAGTGTTTAAACAACTCTGACTAGACTCTGCTGAGGGATGGTTGAACAAGCACCTCACAGAGTTTACACACCAGCCTTTTCAAAAGATTTACAGTCTGTTTTCATTTGTCGGTGAAAACATTTGTACCCTGTCTAACATCTGACTGAACAAGGTGAGTTCGACATAGGCTTGTCTTGGTGTGTCAGCCTTCACTTCAGGGTCTGTTAACATCTATGTAAGTATGGAACAAATCTGCATGGTCTCAACCCGCAAATACGGAAAACAGAGCAAAATTTATTGCAGTTACCTTTTTTCATTTTTAATTGCCCTCTAGTCTGAGGACTTCAAACCACGAGTTACGTGCTTATAACTCTGCAACTGTTCCAGCTGCAGGGGCTGGGGCACTTGGCAGCATGTAGCATCTTTGGTCTCTGAAGAACTGTGGAGAGAGGCCTCAAAGCTTACCTGTGTAAGTTTATAGCTCAAATTTTCTGTTCAAGACAGTGGTAGCCTGCCTGGTATGTGGTACAATCGCAGAGGCCTGGCAAGTGTCACTCAGTTCTGATTGCAGGTGTGTTGGGATGTCAGTTTTATGGTAGCTCAAAGGGAATTCGTTCAGCCCTGAAGGGCAACGAAGAGGTGGGATCCTCTGCCTTTTGAACTCTCCAGTTGCTGTTGGTTGAGTTCTGTAAAGTTACTGATCGTAGGTCAGGCCCTTCTCTCCGTCTTACCCTGCTCTCTGCTGAGAGGGGGGATTCATATGAATACATACCGAGTTTCCTGTTAAAGATCAAGACAGACATTTGCACAATCAGTCCTTGAATTTCTAGGCTAATGGATTTATCTCTGCTTGTTCAGCTAGTGACTGGCATCACTTCCTGCTAGCAAATTTTAGCAGTCTTTGCTGCTAAGCTCCCCATCTAAATGCATCCATCTTTCTTGCCTTGTTGTCATCATGTCTTTGTCCCTTCTGTCCCATGTTGTCTCAGCTGTTGGTAGAGATGAAGTGATTCCCTCTCCTGTAAACCTCAAGGTTTACTGAGAAACATCTATTTGGATTCACTGAAATGGATGGCTTTTCCTCTCTATAGCAGATGGATTTTTACTCCCTCACAGAGTAGTCTTTAAGGTACTTGATGATTTTGTGGCTTCTTCAGGGACAGACCCTTGGACTGTGGAGCAAAGAGACAGTTTAGACAGTGTTCACTGGGAATTCACCGGATAATTCAGCTTTTAAAAAAAAAATATCGCTGACTTCTGTCAAAGCTTGATTCAAACTGTTTCAAACAGTGGAGCAAGTGGGGGGAAAAATGTGCTGAGCTGCAAATCGAGCTGTAAAGTTTCTGATTTTTGAAGTTAGCTTTTTTGCTGTCACTGCTATTGTCATTTCTTTACACAAAAATGCTCTGGACAGATCTGGAGAGAGTTTCTACAAGGGTTAGAAATAATCCCTAAATATCCCCTGTTAGCTTTTAAAGCAAAGAGCTGCAGCTTAGTATTTGTTGTGGCTGTGTTTTTGTGTCATTTATCCCTCTTCCTCCATCCCTCTGGCTGAATTTTGACTGGATTTTGCTTTTTGCCATTTCTGCTGTGCGAGGGGGTTGCACATGAATCATTCATTTGTGTTTCCTCATGTGGCTGAAATGTCATCTGTTTTTTCCCCACTACTGCTACCACCGCTGCTCATATTCCTTCTCCTCCAGAAAATCAGTTTTCTCATGGTGGTCTGAATTTTGACTTTTTTGGGGACCTGCGTTACGCCAGCAGACCAGCAAGAATGCATGTGTGAGGAGTATTTAAAAGCCCTCCATAAAACCTGTGACTTTCTTTTGACAAGACAAGCCTTTCATTTGTACAAATAAATTCGAGTTGTAACTTCAGAAAACAATGTCATCCTTCAGTTCACCTCTTTCCTGTTTTCTTACCTGTAGGACTACTCAGTTTTTTAATGTTTTTGTTATATTTCATGCTCTTATTTTCCCAGTATCCTGTAATGTTAGATTATTAGCTGTTGTGATAGAGCTGGAAACAGTTATGGGGTTTATGTTCACCCCATAGAACTACTCAGCCAAATAGGGAGGCTAGCATCTGTCAACTCTTTACAGAAATCAAACCTGAAAGCTCACCTTCTGAGTAGAGGTGAGATTAAAAATACCCAATTTTAGACCAAACTTTTACTGAGATTTGAAATAATTTTCAACATTGTTATTGAAGTAAATAGAAGTATGTTTATGTACCTAGAGACTCCGTGTGTTTTTCTTCTTTTTCAAAATCTGCATCATGGTTTCCATTTCTTACTGTCCCATGTTCGAGCATATACATATTATTATTATTTTTTTTTAAAATAGGGGGCATGTGGGGCAAAAATCTCCACTACAGACATTGCAAAAGCTTTCAGGTGAGCAACAGCCAAGGTAGCCAAAACCAGGCCAGTAGAAATTAATACGCTAAGCTGAAGGAACAAATGACCCCCTTGTTAAGATGGATCCCTTGTTATGCACGGTGCGAAGCGTGATTTTTGGTTTTTGAAGATGTAAAACCAAAGGAATTTGTCTGTTTTCCTTTCTTGTCAATTTTTCTGGTACGTGAAGAAACAGACCTTTGCTTTAGACGTAGGTTTGGCAGCTGCCCAAGAGACCTGAGAGAAAATTTCATCATCATCTTGGTTGTTGAGCACTTTGCATTGGTGAAAATAAATGCCAGAGAGGCCAGGGAGTTGTTCGGTTTCTCTTAAATTTATCCTTCTTTGTTTTGATACAATCCCAGGTGCTCAGCAAAAATATGAATGACGTTTAGATGAAGATAATGATGAATATCATCATCAAAAAAGTTGAAACCTAAGCCATGCTTTAAGATAGCTAGAAATTGGATGAGTTTCAAGAGAGGCGAGCTGCACAACCTACCTTTGCTTGTGCCCTTCAGATTTCAGAGAGGTTCCTTGTTGGAACTAGTCTGAGAAGTTATTAGAGCTGCCATCCATTATCTGTATAAATATAACTTGGATTGTTCTAATTTATACTTGAGAAAGAGCTGTACTGGGCCAAACTAAGACTACATTGGTCCTTCAGGACCCTCTGAGGAAGCACAAAATGCTTCTGGTAGCTCAGGAGAGCTTCTGATCACAACTAGAGGTTGCTTCTTAGACCACAATGGTTAGTGACAAGTATCTTTCAGGAATCTGTCTGGGTTCTACCCCCCCCCCCCC
>Ga0065711_1035142_pt1 | contig 22737 bp, 15 predicted proteins | sample Hoacrofraction12_FD_59098 | JGI IMG/M metagenome (GOLD analysis project Ga0065711, IMG submission 59098) | Hoatzin crop microbial communities from Cojedes, Venezuela - Epithelial fraction 12 v2 (version 2) | ecosystem: Host-associated > Birds > Digestive system > Esophagus > Crop | place... | reverse complement strand
CCCCCTCCCCGCACACACACCCCTCCTCCCCAGACTTAAAAGTCTCTCTCACCTTGTGCTGCCGCCGCTTCTGCTGCTGCTGCAGGGGGGGAGAAGTTAAGCCGGGGGAAAGTTTTCAATCCCTTCCCCAGGCCGCTGCTGCCTCCTCCTTCCACATATTTTTTCCCCTCAGAGTTTTATTGTGTCTGAATTTTCTCTCTCTCTCTCCTCTTCTGTCTGTCCACAGTTCAGGTTTCTGGGGTAAACAGGGTTTAGGATGGTGCTAGGGATATTTGGGAGAAGGAGAACTCTAGTGGTGTCTGCTGGAGTTGCTGTTTGTTTCTTTTATTATTTTTTTTTTAATAATACATTTGAAAAGGATCTTTATTTATTGTATATGTATTTTATCATACTCTTAGGTCTGGAGCCTATCTTATTGCAGAGGAAAGATGTGCCGCCTCTCTGGCCCCAATACATGCAAATTCCTCCTATCATGAAGTCTGACTTGGAGAAATTCCGGATAACATTTTTGAAAGCAGATACTCGCCTGGAGCAAGAGAAACTAAAGCATACAGAGTCAGCGGTCTGTCTCAGAGTTGGCTATATGTTGCGAGCTGCAGATACACACTTTCACTGCGGGATCGGAAGATATATAATTTGAAATATAACTTTATAGGTGCAAATATGTATATGTAAGCAGCAAGAAAACATGTACATTTTTGTCCTGTTTTTATATAGACTGAGAGATAAATGTTATTAATAATAAATGTATAGGCAAATACATTCTAAAGTTTCTGTCGTGGTTTAGCCTTAACTGGCAACAAAGAACGACGCAGTCGCTCTCTCGCTCCTCCGCCCCGGGGGGGTGGGGAGGAGAATGAGAAGGAAAAGGCAAAACTTGTGGGTTGGGATAAAAACATTTTAACAGAATGGCAAAGGGAGAAGGAAATAATATTGATAAAAATAATACATTGTGTGCAATTTTTTTCCCACCTGATAGTCAGCTTGCTCCCAAGTAAACACCCTGCTCCAGCCAGCTCCCCACTTAAATACCGAGCATGACGTCGCATGGTATCGGATATCCCCTTTGATCGGCTGGTTTGGGTCAGCCCAGCCGGCTTCTTGTGACAATTGACCCTATCCCAGCCGAACCCAGGACAGTTTCTGAAATACTTTGGGAATTATTTAATGGAAAAGTAACATACTTCACAATTAATTAATCTTGACTAGAAATGCGCCATACTTTATTAAAATACACTGTAAGCTTAGTTTTATAAACATTTATGCGTGCAAATGGTTTTAATTATTCGAGTAGTCATTAGTATTACTAAAATAGTTTTGGACTTCCAGTGATGGAAAGGATGCATCTATTGTGCCTGGTCAGTCGAAAGATTCATCAGAGTTTGCACACTGAACAGTGCAAGTTTCTCCCGTGTGTTTAGTAAATAAGATTTCTAGTAGTGTCTAAAACCATATTTTGTTGGAGACTGCTGCATCAGGACTTTACATCCTCTTTTGAAAACCAGAATGCAAATAACAGTTGCACGGCAGTGATAAAGCTTTACTTCTATTATGTATTTAAATATGAAAGAACATTTCACATTATCTAAAATAAATAGATAGCAAGGAAAGTGCTGGTAATCTGCTTTCAAAGAGTGCTTGAGGGGTTGGGCAGATATCAAATAGTGGTACTATCATTTATTAACTGTATTATATTGGTTGTATTAATAAAAAGCAAACGAAATTTACAGGCAATTCGTTAAGTAAGAAGGGATTTACCGTCGGTATAATTACAAAAAGACTACCTTATGTAAGCATTTAGTTGTGATGTTTGGCTCCGATTTCGTTAAAGCATGTAATTTTCAAAAGAAGTTTGATAGAAATTCATGCCAAGTTTCCATGGGATATTGCTGCCGTGGCTGCCTCAGGTTTCTATGAAACCTCCTCTGTACAAATTGCATCCGAACCATATTTATATAAGAAAAAAAAGTTTGGGTCCTTATCGTTTCCACCGTTCCTACCATGCAGCCAGGCTAGCAGTTCTGCTCAGGCTGGCGTGGTGAAGACGCACCGGTTCTCACGTCCAGAAGCGGCAGAGGAGCATAGCTAGCAGCGTACATAACCGTCTTTAATTCCCCGGCCTGAGCAGCCAGGTACCTCCTACAGCAGGGGCGGCTGGGGGGGTGGCTGCAACTCCAAAACACAGCTCCAACCCCAGCCTCGGGTCCTTTAGCTGAAGGACCTGTGACTCTGCCACAGCGCCTTCTCCTTACCGATGTACACATTTATTTAAGACAGAAGTTCAGCTGCCTTCAGTGTAAAAAGCCTTTACCCTTTTTCTCTCCAGGACCCGCAGAGAGCTGCCAAACAAATACTTAGGCCGCAGTTTCGCCAGCGCGTAAGCATAGGCTGGGTGGAAGTCTTACCTTCGCCTACCTCGCAGGTTGCTACCTGGAGCCTGCAGCCTGCCAACAGTTTGCTCTACTTAACGTATTTGTAAAGGCTGCTCTGGACCGTCTCCAAATATTTGTTTCGGGATACAAATATTTGATCGTGGAGAGAGCGAGGGATCCTCGAGCAAACAGGCAGGGAGCGCCGGCAGCCACAACCACGTCACCTTCCCCGAGCTGGCGGGCAGGGAGCTACAGCAGGTGTGGAGGGGGCACGCAGCTTGGACAGGGGCGTTCGCGGGCCTTGCTTTGGGACGCTCTGAGGTCCTCACTACACCCCCCGTAACCGCGCTGTACGCCCTCAGCGCACACCGGAGGATACAAAGGATGCCTTTTCTCGGCCGTTCTGACTTCTTTCTGTCTGTATGGGAAAGACTTTTTAGAACTCACGACCACACCGGTCGCCAGCCCCTCACCATGCTCTCCGCGGGCACCGCCCGCCCAGCAGGAGCAACCGGCCCGGCGGCGCGGCGGCGGAGGGCCGGGCGCGGCAGACAATGGGGCGGAAATCCCACCCCCCGCGCGCGCCTGGCCGCGGCCGGGCTCCTCATAGGCGGCGGGAAGTGCTCGTTAACGCAAAGAGCGGGCTGGGGGCCGGGGGCGGCGCGGGGGGTTCCTCCGCAGGGCCCCGCGGGGGGCGGGAGGGCGCGTCCCCGTCAGGGAGCGGGTCTGCCTGTCAGAGCGGCCGTGGAGCCGAGCCAGCAGCTCGGGGTGTGGTGGTGGGGGTCCGGCCCGCTGCCCGCTTGCGGGGCTGCGGGGAAGGAAAATGCGAGGCAATTAGAAAGACGAGGTGATGGACTCAGTGGCTCTGGAGGGGCAGGTGCGTGCTGCCGGCAGCGGTCAGGCTGCGTGCGGGCCGTGCGCTGCTGCCAGCGCCGCTGGGCCGGTGGGCAGCGCGGGGCCTGGGTACGCGGCGCTGGTTAGCAGCAGTTTAGACTTTATAAATGTTTTTGAGATCGGTTACAAGGTTATGTAGTATCATTCGATGAATCATGGAATGGTTTGGGTTGGAAGGGACCTTAAAGATCAACTGGTTCCAACCCCCCTGCCATGACCAGGGACACCTTCCACTAGACCAGGCTGCTCGGAGCTCCATCCAACCTGGCCTTGAGCACTGCCATCGCTGTTACCAGCACTTAATTATCAGCCAATTTAACAGAGTGATTCAATGGAGTTTGGTCCAGTCGAAATAGTGACTTAGTTAAAATTATTCAAAGATGGCAGGGAGTTTGGTACAAATAAAGGTTTGGTTGCACAGCTTTGGTTTAGCAGCAGTTTAGGATTCAGTAATATTTTTGAGATAGATTACAAGATTAGGCTGTATAATTATTGACAGTACTCAATCATCAGTCAGTTTAACAAAGTGATTCCATGGAATTTGTTACAATCAAAATAGTGACCTAATTAAAGATTCAAAAACAGCAAGAGTCAGCCGAAACTTACAGCAGGCTGACACACACAGGTGAAGGTTAAACCAAAACACTCGTGTAGGGAGACAGACAGACAGACAGACAAATAATTCTGAATAAAATGGCACACAGACAGGCAGATGGTTCTGGACCAGATTGCACGTGTGCTTGCACACACACTCAGGCTAACCTGTGACTAAAATTTCCCATTTCGTGAGTTTCATGGATTATTAACTTTTATGTGCCGGCATTCATCAACGGACAGTCAGTGAACCTCATGAAATCATCGATGGATGATCTTTGAATCCTCATGAAACCCACCTCGAGAGAGGTCCCAGCTCAGGGGAGATCCTGGGTCACGCAGCCCGCTGCAGTTCCACAGAGCTCAAAGGGTCTCACTTTTGGACTCGAGATGACTGACTTTGGTTGACACTTTCATTTCTGGCCACAACTCGTGCTGAGTCATGCTGGTAGACAATTTGGGGAGCAGACAGCCTAGGTGTGACCGGGGATGCCTGGCCCACCCCAGCTCCAGGCTGCTGCGTTTGCCACCAAGGCAACCGCACAACGGGAGGTTTTCCCAGAGCGTGCAGGGCTTATCCTGATGTGTCATGCAGGCAGCGGATGGCCTTGGTGTGGCTGCACGTCACATCTGTGCTATTTGCTTCCCTTGGAAAGGGGCTGGCTGGGCAGGAGAAGAAGCTGCACAAGCAGAAGCACAGTTTTGGCAGAATAAGCGTAATCCAGGCTAAGAATGTAATCCACTGCTGTGAATTAAAGGGGGTATCAGACAGGTTCATGGGAAAGAAACGCCTTGCAGGTTGGAGACACACAAACCATGACTTGGGAAATCCCTGAGCTGGAGGCAGCTGGAGGCTGGCACACAAATGCCCTGGGTGCCTGGCTGTTGCCGAGTTTCTCAAGGTGTGGATACTCCTATGTCCGCTACACTTCTTGTGCGTGAGAAGACTGACACTGCCCAGTAACGTGCAGGCAGGTAAACATGTCTCCATTTCCTTTTAAACAATACTCCCCCTCTCCTCCTTTTCCAAAGATCATTTTATTTTTAGTTCTAACACTGAACAATGCAATCCTGTGTGGATATGACGTTTTGTTCTTACCACGCCCTTTTGCCATTCTCTCTGTTCAGCGGTACGGCCATCAAACGCAGGTGAACAAGTACATCACTGCTGGCGGGTTCCAGGCACTGGGCTCAGAACCATGAAAGCATCAGTTGAACACTGCCCAGAGTAGAGCAGGGAGTGTTGTGTCCTCTCCATCTCAAGACTTGTGCTAGGCTAATGAATGCACAGCCCAGCCTTCTTCTCCAGGACCTTCTACCATGCTCCTGGCTGAACCAAACCCACCCACTATGTGCTCAAGTCTTTATCGGGCTTTGTAAGATAGCTGTCTCTTGCTGTTGGTGCCAACCCACTTCACTGTGTGCTCCGCTCCCAGCCGCACTGACACAAAAAATGATTTGAATATGTTTCCTGAGAGGCAGGTCTGCTGTGTTGTGGTCACGGAAGTGTTAATGCAGAAAATTAGTGTAAATTTTTCATCAGAAGAAAGTTTAGCAACATAGTTTTCTTTGCAGTAAAAATCTCAGCAATGCATTTAATTTAGGAAGCTGGGGGAAGGGAACAAAACTTTAATAAAAACAGGCTCAGGAAATCCACTGAGCTGAAAATAGTTGGAGGATGGGAGAGTCTTAGGGAGAAGCTTGTGCTGTTCCTTTTTTCCCCAGGCGCTGGAAAGGAAATACCAGGCTCAAGGTGGGGACGCAGAGCAGAGAACCCCCATCAACGTCTGCTGCTCCATGAAGCTGTCCAAGGAATGAGTGCATGCCACCCAGAGGTGCTGTCCTTGCAGGCTTGACGTGATGAGGATGGAAGTAGACCCTGCAGCAGACAGGATCCTTCCTCCTCTTTCAGCTTCCTTCTCCTTGCTGTGTCCCTGGCCGTGCAAAGTGGCTGTCCAGGGCTGGCTGGCTGGCCACAGTGCTCAGAGGAGCTTGATGAGGACTTCTGTGAATTGACGGGGCTGGAGAAAATAAGGATATAAATAAAAAGCTGGGAGGAAAAGTACAGGCAGAATTTCTAAAGATGTTCTGGGGTGTCTGCTGAAGACAGTATGTTGTGGGGAGGTGGGTCTTTGTTCTGATCCTCTATGGCCAGCACTCACATGTGTGAATGCCTTGTGGGTTTAATAACTGGTGATAACAAAACCAGAAAAGCCTGCCAAGTATGGATGTAGATTAAAATATAAAATGCATTTTTTTTCACTGAGTTCTCTCTTTACATTTTCATGAACAACTGGAATAGAAGTTTATCCTGAGAAGTTTACCTGTGAGTAAACTAGCATATGTTTATGACATATGACATATGACATATGACATGTGTTTACGCCAGGATTATGCTTCATGAAAACTGTATGCCTGATGCAGCACAGAGTCTGCCAAAGGAGACTTAGCTTTGTATTTTTTAACTAATTCAAAACAACAGAGTGAGTTTGTACCGGTTTCATACTTTGCATCATCTGACTACTGTATTCTCAATACAAGAGCAGGTGCCATAACATGTAGCATGGAAAAAAGTTTTAACGTCCACTTCCAAGTGTACGTCAAATTTACCTCACATGGATTTGTCCAGTCTTGGTGTAATATCTAAAATAATTTATGCAAAATAAATACACAAAACTTAAATTTGCTTTTAGACTGAAATATCATCTGTTGTTGTTTTATGAGAATGCAGTGACTACAGTTATATCGTTTGCCAGAAAATACAGCTATGACTATGAGGAAATAAGTGGTACCTTTTGTTATTAAAATAATTACGAAACTAGAGATTTTACATAAGGAGATGCTATGAATGTCATAATTGCAGGGAAATATCAGTTGCATTGTTCATCATGTTAAATGCCAGCATAGCCAATAATAGGAAGAAAACACCCTATATTACCTGAAAAAGGGAGGCGTTACAGCATGCATTAGGAGCACGCAGAGGCGTCCAAGGGCCTTTGCACCGAGTCAGTTCGTGGCAAGCTGGGCTTGACCAGGTTTGGTCCAGCACTGGCTTTGAGCTAATTACTGCAGAAATAGTCTGTCTCTACCCTGCACTTCAAAGCCTTCCGTATTCAAAGTTGGCTTGTTAGCTCCAGCGTAGTGCTGGACCCAGGCTGATTCCACGCATTCATGTGGCACTTCTTTGGGATTAATAAGCCTTTCCAGTAAACATACTTCTGTCGTGGGTAGAGCAGGGATATCCAAGTGTTTCTAAAAGAGGTAATGTGTTATCACTAGTACTGAATGGAAGCTAATAAGCCTTCGTGGACCCGAGCTGATCATATGCAGAGTTACCCAGCTGTGGCTCTGCACAGCTTTTTCCCCAGCTCCAATTTCCAGGAACAAAGTGTTTTGCATGGCATTAGCTCCAGTCTCACAAAGCTTATCATGCCAGTTGCAACGCGACGCATAAGAGGCAAAATTGTTTCTGGAACAGAGCTGCTCTCGAATCTAACACACCGCCGGAGCTGAAGATCCCTACCAGGCTGAAGGTGGCCTGGCATGAAGCCATCCTGATGTGCTTGCAGCTTTCGTATACCCTGATGTCATCGTCAGCTTGAATAAATCTCCTAGAGATATCCCGGACTGGCTGTACAGGATAGGCACAATTAGTAGCAACATTTGTGTCAGTTTTGAACCATTACGAAAGCTAATATAGGAACAAAAAAATGCACATCTGCCATTCTGTGGTTCTGACCCCTTATCTGAAAGCATCTTCTGTTATCCAGAGTTAAAGATAATATGTTGGATAAGATAAATTAGTTTTGATCCAGTATCACTCATTTAATTTTCATTTCATTCTGTAAGGAATCACCTGCTCAAAACCAGTTGTAATATTTCAGTCTAATTTTCCTATCATTAACAACCTGCTTACACTGATGGAATTGGAAGAGAATGCCATGACAAGGGAATCTTTGTACTTATACACTGGGACTCTTTGAAATGATGGGATTTGAAAAGTGTGCTGGGACAAATAGATTGTGGATTGCTTGATCTTACGTGTCATGTAGGATACATAGTATGCATAAGTCACAAGTAATAGATATTATTTATATATTTGTCTATTTATCTTCGCTAATAGCTGCATTATGTTCAGCAGATGGCAATGCAATCACTTAAAGGATTTCTCATTAAAAAAGAATGTATTAACACCCTATTAACTTTAATAAGAATAATGTGGTTTTTTGACATATCTCCTAAATTTACCAGCCATACTATTAAAAATTAATGTTTAGCTATTAACAAGGTAACTAAAATACAGTTACCATTGATACAGTAACTTTGAATATCCCAAATTGCTGAATTTAAAAAGTTCTACCAAATTTCCTCAATCCTCAATACAAAAATAAAATGAATCAGATTTTGACCTGCTGAACTGTATGCGTGTGTCATTCAGGGCAATCTTGATAACTCATTTTGCGTTCAATACCTGCACCTACTAAATTTTTCACATCAAGAAATAAATCCACATATTTTATTTCTAGTATTTGCATGTTTTATAGCCTCTTCTTAGTGCTGGACTAGTGCTAATTTTGTGCTTTTGTTAACATAAGAGGAGAGATTTATCATCCCCATATTTCAGTTCTTATTTGTAGGTCATGCTACTTTTCATCTCAGTTATTTATGTGAACATTTTCCCTTTTAGATGACAAGTATATTGCATTCACTTTGGAAATAATGTTACCTTTGAATGGTTTAGCACAGCACCAAGTGTTGGGACAGACATACAGACATGTTTTTCCTGCTTTCTCTCATAATTTTCTAGAGATCTAGGAAATCCTGCTAAAGCACCAATAAAAAGTGTTGTGTTTCTTTTCTTTTTTTTTAGAAAAGAAAGTACTGCATATAGTCAGGGAGTATCCACATTGCTTCTCTACACTGTGGCTCAAAAGCAGTTCCACATTTAAATTTCCTTGGATCACCTCAGCCATTTAATATTTCCCTCAACAAATATATACAGATGAAGGGAACGGGCTACAGCCACCAATCCTGCAGGCACTCCTTTGTGTTTACTGTGTGAAAACTGTAGTTCAAACTATCAAGTTTCGTGTGAATAAAATGCTCCTGTTTCCTTTATTCAAGCTCTGAAGCTTGTCATTATATGCAAAATTGCAATCAGAGGAGCAGAGCCTGGTCATAGGCTATGAAGCCCACTGAAGTCTCTGGAAGGACTCCCATTGACTTCAGTAACCCTGGGATCAGAACACAGGGAACTGACTATATTCTGGACCAAGCAGGATTTCCAAATCATTGGAACTCAAAATCATTTTCAAATCTCCATTCTGTGAGATGAGGTTGCACAGGACTCAAGACATTTTGTGCCTTAGCTCAACTCCTCAAAAAGGTGCAGCAACACTGGTTTTGGACTGGTAGAAATATTCTACATGTTATATAATCATACTTGTCTTATATTTAGAAGTATTTTTCTAATAGTATTCAGAAAAGTTGCAAAATGGTAGGTGTACAGATGGTAGAGAACAGCACAGTTCTGCTGATAAAAACTCAAGAATTTGTAAGAAGTTTATTAAAATGTTCAAAGGGGATCCTGTAATAAACATTAAACAGCAAAGCTTTGTAATAATTAGTTACATTGTTATTGGAAAAGTGACTAAATTGCCAACTGGATTCTCAGTTTGAAAAGGGGGAAGAGTTACCCCCAGTCCTCTTATTTAATATGCTGCACTTGAGAATTAAGTTCAGAGTGCTTGATAATATAAAAACAGGACAAATCAACTCACAGAAAAGTCAATGTTTCAATTCTTTTCCTGAACTAATTTGTGTCTGTGAGAACATTTTGCAGAGGTTTCAGACAAGACATTGTATCAATTAGTTTCTTGAGAAGGTGACAATTTACTTAGGAAGTTTTATGTGCTTCCTAGTACTGGACTACGAGCACATAAGGTGGTAGTGCACATCATACGTACGAGGCGTAAAGAAGATAATACATGTCTACTGGAAATCACAGGACTCAAGATTACTCCAACAGGTGGTCAAAAATATTAGAAAAGGCAAAAAAACCCAACTCAAAACCCATCTAAGATCAAGACAAAAACAGTTTTTTGCAGACAGCCAGAAGACACAGAGGGAAACATCTCAGAATATTTTATATACATGTAGGGCTATGTGTAGAGACAAATTAACCCTTTCTGTCAAGTTGGAAGTACTGTCCAATGTGTATGAATGTCATGTTCAAGCAAGGATTATAAGAGTGAAATCATTCTTTCCCCAGGAATTAGAGACTAGAGAATGAACACATAGTATCTTTGTAGTAGCAGTATGGCTTCTATGCACCTTAGTGTATGTGAATGCTGGGGTCAAGTGTCCCAAATTTGTATCCACATTTACGTTTTACCATTTAGTAAGGTCACCTAGATGATAGGCGATACTAGCACTAGCAGTGAACTTCTCTTGTCTTTTCATTACCACCGTGAAAGCAATCAAGTCTCTCTGATGGTAAAGACGATGAAGCATAACAGATTTCTGCATGCTGTTTTAAAACATGAAGTCTGTAGGGAAAAAATGATAATCTACAAAACTCTTGCAGAGCATTAATTGAATTGTTAAATTGTACTATTTACAAACATTTTTGTTCAGTCCCATGGAATGTGGGGAGGTATGAGCTATTTGTAAGCAATTAAGTTGCCATGTAGTGATGGTGGCAGTTTGTTGGAAAGTCTTCTTGGAAGCAGTGTGATAAAGGAGACGTACCTTCAGAGGACCGGAGTCCCGACTACCTTTGCCACGGTTACTAGATTTACATGGCACAATACACACTGACAAAATTCTGCTCTTGAGTTCCAGCTTAGGATTCCTGGGAGTGCAAAAGTCAAGCCTGAACCCATTATATGTTACAGGAATGTAATTGTATTATCTTTATGGAAATACTTGATCAAATATGATACAGAAAATTATAAAAATACTTTAAAAATTGGGAAGCCCACAAGCTGCCAAAAATGTTACAAATAGATGCTTCCAACCTTTCTCACAGATGACCCCTTCTTTAAAAAAAAATAAAAATCATTCTTCCTTCCAGAAATAAAGAATACAGCCTGGGGTTATAAGGCTAGAGAATGTATGGCATGACTCAGTAGTTTCGTAACTCTGAAACGAGCTGGTGGTCATACTGGATAATTAGTTGAACATGAACTTGTATAGTTAAAGAAAGGAGGATATTACTGCAATAAGTAAGGTAAAGTAGAATGGGTTAGAGGAAGAATAAGGAGTTAAAAACCAAATTAAAAACAAAAAGCCTTTGCTGTATTTGAAGCAGTAAGTCTACTGGAAAGTTGTCATGCCATTGACTTGAGGCTTAGATGGTGTATATGGACACTGTTGAGAAACTAAATGAATTTTTCATAGCTGAGGCTTCAAAAAGAGTTAGTAAAGAATAAAATGCCAGAATAAAATGCCCTCTGTAAAATTTTTTAATAGAAATTTGGCTTAGTATTTTGATCATAAGCAACAACACTATCTGATTAGTAAATAAAACATGTCCCTGACTGTTTTCTAGCCCTGATACCAACCTACACAACATGGCTTACATTCAAGTGGCTAAATTCTGTTACCTCCAAAATATGATGTTCTCGTCTAAACAGCCTATTGTGAATAGTTTCTGGCTTGTACTGCCCTTGAGTGCTGCTTGGCCTTTTTTTTTCTTCCAAAACAAAGTTAACCATTTAACAAAACTGGTGACCATGTGCCAGTGCCTATGCTTGGACCTTAGCACTGCTTAGTTTATTAATGTAGACATTGCTTCTTTATTTATACTACCTGCATGCTCCAATTTATAGAAATATGTGTGAATCCAGCTATTGTTAAAAAAAAGTAATCTACAGGCAACCTTGAAATCAAAGCAGAATTCCCATAACCATTACCCTAGACAAATAATTTTGTTACTATTTATGTGAGCAAACTGTTCACAAAGAAACTACAAGCCTAGCAAGCAATAAGAGATGGATTTGAATGTGCATTCATGGAAATAAAATTTACGATTACTAGAATTAAATACATCATGTCTAGTGCCTGTTTGTGTGTGAAAGACATTAATTTGATTGTTTACTGTGTAGTTCTCACAATAACTTATATTAAAAAATATTGAAAACCTTATGTTCTGTGTATTGAAGGCCAATGATTTTCAAGCATTTAGGATCTTCTTAAACAGTTTTCTAACCTGTCAAGACATGTTTGAGTTAGCAAGCGCAATAATATCTGAATAACTTATTTAAGCATACACATACAACCTGTCTTAATTAACATCAGTAATGTTAAAAATAAACTTACAATTATAAGTTTCTTAAGTCAGAAAAGTTAATACAACCTTAAGCTCCTTAAATCCTATTTTTTGGAAGAAAACAATGTGAAAAGTGGAAAGTAAAAAAGTAGAGCCCGTAGTATTAGCAACAGCTGTCACATATTCATTTTTGTCTCTCTCAGATATTAAAAATGGTGAAATAGAATTGATTAAACTTTTCTTTAGAGCTGCCATGGAAAGGAAGCAGCTATGACAGATTTCATCCAGCAAATTACATATTTTTTAAATTGAGGCTTATAATGACAATGCTTGGCATTATTATATAGCATTCCTCCTGTGGTACTATGAAATATAGAGGGGATAGCGAAACTCTGCTGCTTTTTGTCATATTAGAACCGTAGAAGCCGTCTGCACTCCAGAAGACTGTTGCTCAGTCTGCCCATGGTTTGCAGGAGCCTATGTGTGAATCTTTTAATTCAGCAACAGAAGACAGATCATACTGATTATTTCTGTAACACAGAGATATTGCTGATCTTTTCCTATTCTGCAGTTTATTTTTGGAAAATAATTCTTCTTTTCAGACAGTCTAAACATTCATTGTGCTAGCATTTCGAAAGCACAACAAGTTGTAAGTTGATAGGACTAGAATTCAGGGAAAGGGCAATGGGAAAAAAAGGAATCTGATCCCCAGCATCTTGTTCTGAACACATTAAGCAATAGTGTATCCATCTCTCATTTATTAAGACCATGAAGGTTGTAATACTTAGATATTTAAAAAGAGGTATGACAGTATAAGTTTCAAAAATCATGTACAATTTTTCTAGCCATGAACAAAAGTCAAATCCTTAAACATGGTCAACAAGGCAAGGAGACACTGAAAAAATTCATGTTACAATGCCATTTTAAAATACTTTCTGTTACATGCTGAGAACCATTTTCAAGTGTTTAGAATTTTGAATGCTCTCTAAATTTTAGTAAGGGTCTCTGTGATGCTGAAATTTGTAAGTGTAATTCTGAGATTAAAACAAACGTCATGCATGATTCCTGATGCTTTCATGTTTCCATTGCATCTGTGCTGTTGGACCCTCTGTTAGGCCACACTCTACATGTCAGAATTCAGAGACAATTTAGAAGCCAAGAAAATTTAGGTTGAGAGACCTTTAGAGTTGTTCCATTTCTTCTGTTTACATTGAAACCTAACAAAATAATCTTACTGTTTCAGAGGTTGTTTTTAAAGGTGTGTATACAAAAGGGAAACAGGAGCCCACTTTTAATATTTTACAAAAAGTGATTCAGCAAGGCAGAACAGGAAACTCCGCTCTTTCTTTCTAGCACACTCCATAAATCACTCTCATCATATTAAGTTTCACAGTTTGCTGAAGTTCTGAGTTGTAAATAACCTGGTGCCTGCTTCTTACCTTGGGAAGTATTTTGTAAATGTTAAAATGAACGTGAGAAGAAATAAACCTCTATGTGATATAGCAAGAGCCTAATCTGAATTCAAGTGAAACTGCGCGGAGAGAGTCCTCTGCCTGACACAACGGGAAATAGGGCACAAATCACTTACACAGCCCGTGCTGTACCAGACAGGAGCATGATTCTTGAACGAGGAAACAAGCCTATGCTAATGTACTTGGGGGTAGTAGTATCTTCAGTCTGGTATGGAGTAGCGCTGGTGACAACCAGGCAGGTGAGAACAGGAAGGACCTGAGACCCTGCCCAGATGGAGTGGTCAGCGACTGCAGAGTCTGCACAGACACGCCAGGGAAAAGAGAGGCCAGGAGAGGAATGTTGTTTTTTTTTCCGCCAACTTTGTTGTCTTTTTTTTTTCTTCCTTTCTCATTTTATCTCTTTTCCTTACCAGTCTTCATATTGCTCCCTTAACTTCATTGACTGTGTGAGTCTTCCATCACAGAGAAGGACTTATGTGGACTTCAAGGGGAGGAGGAAGACAGTAGAGGCACAAACCTTTATGTCTGAGTGGACATTACTCGGGAGGGGATCAGCATTATGCTGGTGTGGCCTTGATTGAATCTTTAGTTTCAAATATTAGAAACATTTGTCTGCAACTGGGTCAGTATTTGATTTTCTAAGATTTTTGTTTCCCAAGTATTTTGTAAGCTATCTCTTTTGGGGGGGTTTAAGCCTTTGCACAAAACACTCAGCCCTGTATATTTGTGCAAAATATAAAATGGATGCCTGACAGGCAAACATAGAGTACATACTGCCACAGTAAACTGGTGATTGCTCTCAAACCATTGCTTTCTACTTCACTGCAAGTAAATATGATTCCTCTAACTCCTTTGCTCTTCCTTTGGAAGAAAATCACAAGACTTTCATGCAAGAGCAGCTAAAAGCAAACTAAGAAGGAGCACCGTAGAGGAAAAAGGACAGACATAGCTCACTGCCATAGCTACGTGCCTTAAAGCGCCGGTGCTCCTGATGTGTGTGGTCTAAGCTTCCATTCTCCTGGCTGGCTCCAAAGTATGAATAACTGTAGCCAGGTCTGCATCTGAAAGAATTGTTTGCTGTGTCCCAGTGAGGTACTGAAAATAGAAAGCTGAGCTGGTTATACTGTCTGTGAATTGTTGCATGCTTTTCTATCATAATGAATCATTTTGTCATTTTGAGATGTTGTGCGTTAACCCCAGCTGGCAGCTCGGCCCCGCACAGCCGCTCCCTTGCTCGCGGCCCCGCGGTGGGATGGGGGAGAGAACTGGCAGGGTAAAAGTGAGAAAACTCCTGGGTTGAGATAGAGACAGTTTAATAGGTAAAGCAAAGCTACATGTGCAAGCAGAGCAAAGCGAGGAATTCATTCACCACCTCCCATCAGCAGGCAGGTGCTCAGCCGTCTCCAGGAAAGCAGAGCTCCATCACACGTAATGGTGACTTGGGAAGGCAGACGACGTAACTCTGAAAGTCCCTCCTTCCTCCTCCTCCCCCCAGCTGTTATTGCTGAGCACGGCGTCATACGGCATGGGGTGTCCCTTTGGTCAGCTGGGGTCAGCTGTCCGGGCTGTGTCCCCTCCCAGCCCCCTGTGCACCCCCGGCCTCCTCGCTGGCGGGGCAGTGGGAGAAGCAGAGAAGGCCATGATGCTGTGTGAGCACTGCTCAGCAACAGCTAAAACACCTCTGTGTTATCAGCGCTGTTTTCAGCACAAATCCAAAACCTAGCACCATATGAGCTGCTATGAAGAAAATTAACTCCATTCCAGTCAAAACCAATACCTGAGATGATTGTTTTATTATAATTCATCATGTGACTCAAATCCATTAAGAAGGGGGTTCAGTAGCATCCTTGCTGAATGGAGTATTTGCCATAAGCATCTGACACCAGTAACTCCTCTGACCTCCTTGACAAAGATCAGATTTTTGACTCCTCCATCTGTGCAGATGCTCAGTTTGGGACCAGCTTGCTAATCAAGGGCAGCAGTTTCTCGTGATGTTATCTATATGCAGGCCTTTTGAGTGAATTCTTTAAAAATCTTTTTTGAAAATGTGTTTTAGAAGTTGTTTATATTTGTTGCCACCCAGGGCATACTCACCATTTTCTTTTTTAGCCACTATTTAGCTTGGGACTGTGAAGCTGAGAACAATGTCATTTTGTTTTGCTGGTTGGAGACTGAAACATCGAAGAAAATTGCTGCTTATCTAGTTTTAAAACAACTTCAGCCAGTGGCAACACATTCATTTTGAGGTGGATCTTCTTTTAAATGTTCTTACCTAAAATATTTTTTTAAAGTATTCCTGAAACAAAGTGAGGGAAAAAAGAGAAATGCTGTTTGGCAACGAGTGAAGCTTTTAGTCACAGTATTCGTAATAATGTCATGAGAGGCTGCAGGAGGTGGTGAAGGGGAACTTTAGGAGTGAATGAGAAAGGAGACATACATAATTGCCGTAATGAAAGCTGTGTAAGCGAGAAGGACTTCATTCTTCATACATATCAGAGGTGGAAACAGCACATGAAGTTTTAAATAGGCCGAGACATTGCTGAATGTGTTCTCCGTCCACTGTAGTACATGTATCATCATGTAAATAAGAAAGAAATCAAGTCTTGCTATGGATACTAACACCTGTACATCCGGAAGTAGGAGTTTACCGCCTGCAAACATATGATTCAATGCTAATAAAACTAGCTGCACCTTATTTGCATGGGCATCTTAAAAGACTGTTAGTTTTTCCTACAAAGTTTCATTACAATTGCGGTTATAAAAATAGGGTATAAAAATCCATTCACTACATGTTTTCAAGATTTATTTCTGATCTCTTGTAGGGACAGTTGTACAGTCTTTGCTGGATTCTTTTTCCCCTCTTTGAAAGAACATGAGACAGTTAAGGAGTATTTGCAGTTTCTTCTCATATCTGTAGACTGCTTATTCTATAAGGCTACTGTCAGTGACAGTCCCATGATTTGGCCTTCAATGTTGAAATTGTTTTTGCTCTGTTTCTTCCAGGGACTGCAAATGTTGTATTAGATTGGTTGTTGACAATACGGATGGGAGCAAAGTAATCCAGGTCAGTCTGGAAAAAAGCAACAGTGATGGTGAGAATGTGAAAGCACCCCCTGGGTTTGCCAGTGTGACTTGCGGAGTTTGAATTGCCCCAGGTCTGGGGATCTGAAAGGTCGTTGCTCAGCTTGCGTTCCTTTACGGCATTCGCGTCTGCCGGCTTTGCTGGTGCAGCATCTTGCCAGCACTGCACTCTCAGGAAGTCAGAGCTTGTCTAGCAGAGGGTTCGTACTCCTGCAGCCTGCTTCCAACAGGGTCAAAAGCCAAATTTTTGGAAGCCCGAAGTTGCAATGTAAGAATCTCTTTGTATTCAATTATTTAGAGAGGGAGTGGGGCAGACAGTGAGGGTTTAATTGATTAATTTATTTTTTAATTACTGTTCTTTAATTGTTTCAGTGCTACACTTATTGTGCATGTTAGTACAATTCAGATTAATGGGGTTTTTACTTTAAATAGTGATTTGGAAAATTTTAAAAAATAAAAGACAGCAGAGTACAAAAATGGATAAATGATTCACACACTGTTTTCCAGTCTGAGTTAAACATCAGATAACAAACTCAGGCCCAAAGGGTATATGTTGGCAATCAATTCTGCTCAACCAGACATTCGTAAATATGATTTATTTAAATTATGTTCTGTTCAATAAACATCTGAATCTTTATTTATACCTCTTGATTTGCCAAAATGTTTTGCTAGGAAACTAAGAGGATGAGGAAATATGATAAGAACTACTTTCACCATCTGTTAAAGGAGAAAACTTGACATATTTTTTGGAAGAAACATGCATGTTTTCTTCTGAAAAAATATTGTGAAAGACTGCTTATGGCATGGTCAAGGGGCAAAAGCGACGTAAAACATATTTTAACCTACTCTACAGGCAAGTAGCTAGAATAGTTGTTTTCATAACATAACAGGGTTGTAGAGAAGTAACAATGAATTTCAGTAATCTTCCACTACCTCTCCTTAGACAAGTGTTACAGTTGAAAAAAAGTCTTCCTGCCTTTCATTTCTTTACCACAGTACTTTGTTATCACAAAAGCAGGCTAGTCTGTGCGTGAAAGGGATATGTCATTTCAGAACTTTATGGGGAAAAAAAAATGGAAGTAATGTTGTGTGAAGCAAATTAGAAACAAGCAAGAACTTGAAATTTTGGCATATATTAGCAGGTACAACTCCAAGAAACTTGTTGATTGCTGTTCACAGTGGTCCCAGTAGATATTCTTGGGTTTTCTTTGGCTTCAGTTCACTTTACTACTGTGACAGCTAGGAGTTATGTGTTATTTTGACTCTCAAAAGCCATAAAAGGATTAGGCCTACATTGTGCTGAATTCTACAAGGATCTATAGAAACATGCTTTTCCTCCCTGAAGATCTTCCTTGGTTGTCTTTAGGGTCAGAGACAGAAAAGGTGAGGAGAAGAGATGCAATATGTACATAAAAATATTAATTTAGCATGCAACTTTAGTTTAGGATTTTATTTGTATTTTATTTGATTATATTTAAACTACTACTATCATTTCATTATTTTGTTCTACAACGGTTTCCTTCCCAAACCCTCCTGGGTACTTCCTCTCCCCTTTTACTTTCCTTTACAAGAACTGAATCCTAACTTTTATTTTCACCCTTGTTTCCTAAGGAAACATACAATCACATTTCTGTTTGTGTGAGAGAGAGGAAGAGAGAGGACAAAAATCGTTTTTACAAGTTTTGTGAAAATACATGGTAGAATTGATAGAGGAGAGTCTGCAGAATCCTTTATTAGGTGATCCACATCTATACAAGAACTCCCTGGAAGCAGCTTGTCTGTCTGTGGAACTGCTTGTGTCTGTTGATAAACTTCCACTGTGCTGACACTTTGTTTCACCACCGAAGGTGTAGTTGTGTCAGTTGTACATCTACCTGGAGATGCAGTTACCTACCCTGCACAAAGAACTATGGTATCTAGATATGCAATAGTGCTGTTGGGTACTCAATTTTTTTAAAACATTCTCTGTGTTCTTTAAAACTCAGAACACCCTGTTTTCCTTAGCAGACACTGTCCTTCAACAAGAGGCTGATCACAAACAAAGGATGAAGAATATTATTTGATGAATATTACATGTCCAATATCAGCAGGAGTGGTAAAATAACCCCGTGGTCACATGCAGTCCAAGTAATTACAACAGGAACATAATTAGGACTATTAGTAATATTTAATTATGATTGCCTGCAGGCATGTATTACACCTACTGTGTCACCTTCAATTGTTCAATCTATTGTGTCCACAAACAGTACAAATCCCATTGTTCTGCAGAGATAAGAAGCTGAGAAGTACGCTTTTGTGGGCACTTTGGTGAGCGAGCTTCGAAGTCATTGCTTCTCAGAAGACACAACTATCACTACTATTTTGTTTGCGTTTGGCTATCTGGAATGCAAAAAATATGGAAAGATAAAAAGAGATTTTATAGGATAATTATAGATGAGATAGAATCATAGAATCATAGAATGCTTTGGGTGGGAAGGGACCTTTAGAGGTCATCTAGCCCAACCCCCCCGCAGTGAGCAGGGACATCTTCAACTAGACCAGGTTGCTCAGAGCCATGTCCAACCTGGCCTTGAATGTTTCCAGGGATGGGGCATCTACCACCTCTCTGGGCAACCTGTGCCAGCGTTTCACCACCCTAATGCTAAAAAAAAGTCTTCCTTATATCTAGTCTAAATCTATCCTCCCTTAATTTAAAGCCGTTATGCCTTATCCTATCGCAACAAGCCTTGCTAAAAAGATTGTCCCCATCTTTCCTATCGGCCGCCTTCAGGTATTGGAAGGCTGCTCTAAGGTCTCCCCACAGCCTTCTCTTCTCCAGGCTGAACAGCCCCAACTCTCTCAGCCTTTCCTCACAGCAGAGGTGCTCCACCCCTCGAATCATCTTTGTGGCCTCCTCTGGCCCTGCTCCAATAGCTCCATGTCCTCCTTGTGCTGGGGGCAAATATGTATGGGAGGGCAGATAGGTAATGTCTGACTTGGCTTAGCTTAGCTTAGAGGAATGATAGTCAGTTTTCCAGTGAAGACTTTTCAGTGTTAGGCTTTTGAGAAGCTTGTATTAGTCATAAGCCCTTAGGCACATCCGATACGAAGTTTTGGCATGAAGCAGTATGCTTTCAGCTACACCTGTGCAATTCAGCCAAGTCCACTGCGAAATGTTTTTCTCATCTCATCTCACTCTCATGTAAGTATGTTTATAGAACTGAAAGAACTGGAGAACACTGAAACTCTGTGTTAATAGAAACAGAACACAAAGAGTTGACATCTTCCTTCTTGAGAAAGTACGCTGCCTAGAAAACCACACTGAGCAGCACCTTTGGTGTGGTCAATATATGAAATGCTTTAATTTGCAAAAAATATCTGACAATGATCAATTTTTATTTAGATTCTTAGTCATACAATTAACAAGATGTGTAGAGTTGGTGTTCTGCTGGTAGATTAGATGGCCTCTTCTTTCCACAGTGATTTGAGATAACAGTGCCTTGAGATTTTATTGGCTAAACTTGGGAACCCTCTGAATGTTAAATCCCTTCAAAGCACTACAAAAGCGACATCTGAAAACTGGGAAACCCCAGTCAGTGTCCATTTTTAAAAAACTGGGTTCTGAAATATTGAAGATGTTGCTTGGTTTAAAGACTGCTTCGATTCCCAATTAAATCAATGATAAATATCTTACTGATTGCAAAGGGAACATGAACAGATTCTTTGTGTATTGTTCATTTGAGATTTGCAAGCTGTTTTCCTGGTGCAGCACTCTGAACTATGGTCTACTTAAATTATGCTCATAGGAGCTAATTTTGCAAATATAAGAAAATATACAATCCAAACTTTCTTTCAAGTCTTAGTCTGCACATTCTAGGTATTTTAATGCTGTCTCTTTTTCGTGAGTTACATGTATCAAGTTGTACAGAACTCAGCATTAAAAAAAGTCAGGATCTAGATATATATTTATATATTGTCTAATACGACACACATCTATATATCTAGAAAATGGAGATATACCAGGTTTGTTATTTCTAATTTAAGTCCTATGAAGCAAATTCTTGGAGGAAACTCATTATTTCTTTTAAGAAATGCTCAGCTGGCATGGATTTGCTATTGGTTATTAGAATTAAGAATAAAATTAAAATAGTGAATCCTCTTATAATAGGGCCAGATCCTCAGAAGGTAGAAGTCATAACAACTGAATGTAAGTAAAGTAAGCTCTGACAATTTACATCAGTTTAGGATTTGACCTTCTCCCCAGAAATTTGTTTCTCTGAAGATCATTCTTCCTATATTTGTCTTTGTGCCTGGCAGAGAATTAATTAACACATAATTGCTTTGGTGAACTCAGGATAAAACTTCCCTGTTCAAGAACTCTATTCATTTACTGATTAACTTGCTTCATGGCTGAGTTAGTTCTGCAGGGTCATGGTGTACTAATGACCAGAGTACAGGAACATTGTCAAACCAATGAGGATGAGGTAGGCCTGGAAGTATTCCAGATGCTGTTCAATTAATCACTGAAATTTCAGGATCTTTGGCGACAGGGTAGAAAAGTAAGTTGAAGAGAAAGTACATAAAGAATTGGATTCATATTCCAGACGGAGGGAGTGGGAGGGAGACCTTACTGGATGAGACTCGAAGAATCAAACAGAAATGTGAAGAAATAAAAATAATAAAAAAAAGCATAAAACTTGTTACTGATGATTTTTCAGAGGATTTTTATTTCTTCATACTGTAATTTCATTTTGTTCTTTTTCTTCCCTAACACTGCCTGATAGTGCAATCTCTATGTTAGTGTCACTACTTGCATACGTACAGACCTAGCTCAGATCTCTTTTAAAAGTTTCAACTTTATTTTTCACAGTCCAGATTTTCTGCCACAACACACTACTGTATGTAACGTTAAAAAAATGCTGTGTTTAAGACCCAAAACTTGTTAAGGTCAATGAGAATTACAAATACTCAATATCTCTCAACGAGGTCCCAGAGACAGGCATGGTCTCTGGACACGTGGTTGCAAATCCCACTAACACTGCTGAGATAATGGCATGTGCACCGGAAGGAAAATAGGCTCCTCAAAGATTAAAGACGACTGTGGTTTTCTTGTAATCAGCAGTTCAGTTATTGATTGCTTTTTTTAAATAGTACTCAGCTGAAAACTTTCAGCAGGTGCAGTACCACGCCAGCTTCACACAGGTTAAGGCAAAATCTGGATTTCAGGAAATTGGTCAGAATCTTCCTAATTGTGTCTTAGATTTTCAGCTAATCTTTTTTAGGCTGCTGAGCAGCATAGTATCAAGTCATTTGAAGTTGAATTGTAGATACTAAACACATCACAAATGTCTTTTTTTCAACAACTCTGCCTGCATTTTTTTCTGGGAAAAAAATTGATTTCAGCTTTACCTGATTGAATCAACTCAGATGCAATTAAATTCAGTTGAAAGCTAAACTCTATTTTTAGTTTTCACATCAATTAGTAGATCAAGTAAAAGCTGTACCTACGAGCTTATTTTGACCTGCCAACTCATGTCAAGATTGCAATCTGTCTGGACTTCAGTGTTACCTTGCATTATTTAATTTGACTTCACAATTTGGTAGGAGAGCTCAAGTTTTTTTGTTGTAAAGATGAGACACTACAGAATCACAGAATCACAGAATGGTGGGAATTGGAAGAGACCTCTGGGGATCATCTAGTCCAACCCCCCCTGCCAAAGCAGGGTCACCTAGAGCAGGCTGCACAGGACCTTGTCCAGGTGGGTTTTTAATATCTCCAGAGAAGAAGAATCCACAGCCTCCCTGGGCAACCTGTTCCAGTGCTCCACAGAATCACAGAATCACAGAATGTTCAGGGTTGGAAAGGACCTCTGTGGGTCATCTAGTCCACCCCCCCTGCTGAAGCAGGGTCACCTACAGCAGGCTGCAGAGGACCTTGTCTAGGTGGGTCTTGAATATCTCCAGAGAAGGAGACTCCACCACCTCCCTGGGCAGCCTGTTCCAGTGCTCCGTCACCCTCAGAGGGAAGAAGTTCTTCCTCATGTTCAGACGGAACTTCCTGTGCTTCAGTTTG
>Ga0065711_1035141_pt1 | contig 22738 bp, 14 predicted proteins | sample Hoacrofraction12_FD_59098 | JGI IMG/M metagenome (GOLD analysis project Ga0065711, IMG submission 59098) | Hoatzin crop microbial communities from Cojedes, Venezuela - Epithelial fraction 12 v2 (version 2) | ecosystem: Host-associated > Birds > Digestive system > Esophagus > Crop | place... | reverse complement strand
CCCCTTGTCCTGTCGCTGGGCACTACTGAAAAGAGCTTGGCCCCATCCTCCTGACACCCACCCTTCAGATATTTGTAAGTATATATTAGGTCCCCTCGCAGCCTTCTCTTTTTCAGGCTGAACAAGCCCAGCTCACTCAGCCTCTCCTCGTAGGACAGATGTTCCAGTCCCCTCACCATCCTTGTAGCCCTCCACTGGACTCTCTCCAGCTGTTCTGGGACTTGGAACAGACCCTTTCCCATCCCCCTGTGCTCGGGCAGCTCAGAACCCGCTTGTCCTCTGCCTCTTGCAGCTTATTGTGAGCTGCAGCAGTCAGGCACCTCGCACAGAGCAGGTATACAAAGTCCTTTCGTTCCTTTCATGATCATTTCGGCAGTTGAAAAGCAAGTGGCTGGTTTTGGATCGTAGCCTTGGTGGTTAGTCTTCAACAAAATTTAAAGATTTGTTTCAGGAAAGCAAGACAGTACAAAATACACAGATTTAGTATAAACATATTCTTCACTCTTACATCAGGGGCTGTACTCTTTTTTTCTACGTGTGAGTTGGGAAGTCCAACGGGGACACAAAGATAACTCCCTCGCTTTGACTGAACTCCATCGTTTACCATCAGCAGAGCATCTGGCGTGTGGAGTTGAATCAATAAAACTTTGACAAGTTGTTTCGTCTTGAGGCAGGGCATATATTTTGTTTGACACTGTCCCTCCAAGTTATCTTCATTTTTAGTAGTAAATTCAAAAATATCTTTTCTGATTCACAGTCTGTCAAGGAGAAAAATATCTGAGGCTGAGCTGTATTCTCTGGCTTTGTTTGAGAAGCTGTAAGAGCTCTTGGGCAACTACATTTTTTTTAACTGTGCATGAAAAGTGCTTGACAGGCTCTGATGCCAGTAAAGTAGATTGTATACATAATGCATATCAATTCTTGTAGTGTTCATTGATTTGAAACAAATTTAATCTTCCAGTGACCTTTCTTTAAGAACGGTGCTTTTACTGACATGGCTGAGTATTGAGTCCCTCTAGAGTGAGTATGGGAAACTTTGCACATACAGTAGCATCTTCACTATCTTTGCTGCCTGAAGTGCTGCTGATCCTAGTTCTCTAGGCACACAAAGCAAGTGAGAAGAGAAACTGGATTACCTATTAATGTGCCATGATGTCAGGATGTTTTTAGAGGAAGGAAAAATATACAAAAAAAACATGGATGAGGATTTAGGATAAATCAGATGCTCTAAAGAAAGAACACATTTATTGCAGTATTTTTCAGTATTTTCAGTATCTTGAATCAACTCCCTAAAATACCAGGTAAATAGAAATTGATACAGAGGATTTTAGTGGCACTTTTGCAGCTGCTGCTTTGGGAATGTATGGGTGTGAAAAGAAAAAAATTCCTTTCAACAGATCATTTTTCTTATCAGGATCATTTGTATAAAACTTGCTTTTTAAAGCTATCGGAGACAGGTAGATGTCATTGAACTGAAGGATTGTGCTTCAGCCCACATTGTAAATAAAAAAAATGTTTGGAATTCACTGGTGACTGACTGTGTGTAAGTATTGTCCATGATCTTTTCTAGAACCACAACATTTTGAAATTGCAATTTTAAATTTTAATTGAAACAAAATTTTAATGAACAAATAAAACATTCTGTTGTGTCAACCAAATATTACCTAAAACCTGCACAGAAAAATAAAAATTCCTGTGCTGGTTGCTATAGCAGCAGAATCAAAAGCAGCCATAACAGAATGATCTTTAACCCTAAGTAGAAATGCTTTGCTGAACGAAGTGTAGATTCTGGTTTCCCAAATGATTTGTGTGTACTTACTGTCTTTGGACTAAATGAATTTCAAAGCAGGATGAGAAATACCAAATGAATCTTTCACTGATACAAATGAAAATGTATTTGCTGTATCGCTAAGAATCACACTGTTGGTAAACCTTTGGAAAAAAGTACTTCAAGAGAGTGGATTGTGGCGGCATCTCCCTCTTCATCTCTCCACTCAGCACATTCCCGAGATGATCAGCCACGTCTCACGGTAGTGTTGGATCCCATCTGTGGGGAATGGCATTGTATAATTCAGGAAGAACCCTTGTTCCACTCCTTGTCCTTGCTTCAGTACACCCCGTACTCACCCACATCTGCAGAGCTGCACTCAGATCTGCGGAAGCTCTCATTTGCCCCAGGACATTGCTGAGATATAATTATTAAAGATGAGTAATATAAGAGGCACAGCTTCAAAGTTGAAGTTGTGCTCAAGTTTTTCTGTCCTGGTACATTACTAAGTAGAAGGCAGGCAAGTATTTGTTTAGGTTCAAATCCTTGCTGAAGTTGAAATTTATTTTTGGGGAAAAAAAAAAGGCTTAGAGACTACTGGGCCCTGTACTGTTTGGAGTGGTTGGTGTTGCATACAAACTGTCACTTAAACACTTCAAGACAATGCCATTAAAAGATGATAATGCAGTAGAGTTTCTGTAGTAAGAAATAACCTCAGATGACTTCTCACCACATTACTGACTTTAATTCTGCTGGGGAGTGGTATCATTAAACATGATCAGATCTGGGGGTGTTACAGAGGTGTGGAAAGATGCTTCACTTGTGAGCAAATAAGGGTCAGTAGCAGGTCCACAGGAAACAGTATGTAAGCTTCTACGCATGGTACGTTACTGAAAATTTGTGTTGAATATTTGATAGATTTTGTTGAATACAGCGATGTAACTTAAGTCTTACTTTGTGTAGTCAGTAATAACATTTTTATTGTCTGTTTATTGTAGGTCGGAAATCTCCCAAATGATTATATGATAACCCTTAAATATGTCCCGCAGATGGATAGTCTGGTATGTACAACCACTTCAAGTTAATCCCAACAAAATAGCCCACTGGAACCAGTGAAGGCTGTAATGTTTTATACTTAGTCCTATGGTTTAGTAAGGTACAGTTAAATAATGGTTATTTCACTTTTCATATGCTTCGCAAGTATTCATTTAAAAGAAATGTAGAGAGATTCTTGCAGTCACTTTTTAATTACAGGAATCTTAGAAAAATGTTTCTTCATATTACATTTTTTAACATTTTCTCTGAAAAAAATCAAACTACTGTATTATTTCATAATATCAATTGAAATTTTTTTCTTTTTTTAAGTAGTTTCTTTCTAATTGTACTTTGGAATTTACTGTAGAATGTCTTTCTCATTTTAACCCATGGAAATGCAATTAAGGCACAATACTGTGTAGCCAATGAAGAGAACCCTAAGTTCTCTAAGCAAATGGTAGTGTCAGTAACTAAACAAACTGGTAGAAAGTGAGCACATTATTTTATTCAAATTCTTTCTGTATAATCCAATAGTTAACACATAGTCATACTTTCAAAGAAGCATCATCTACTGTCTTTTAATACAAAATGTTATAAAATGTTAAACTTTGTCGTATTATCTTATTGCTTATTCTACTAAATATTTCAATGCTTTTCCTTAACTTAAAAAAACATATCTTTAAGAACAATACATTGGAAATGCTCTCTTGGTTGTTGCATACACTGCAAAAAAAAGAGAGAAGGAAAAAGGTGAATGTTATAATGTATTATATTTTTTTAAGGAAAAAAAGTAAGAAAAAGACTAGTTTGTCAGTTAAATTGAACAATATTGTGCATGTCATTAAGTACACATACATCAGTACCTGGAAATCATCTGGTAGATCTAAGAAGCTGTGTTTGTGTCTGTACAAAGTTTTCATTATGAGATCCAATCTATATATATCATATCAAAATGAATCCTATTTGTCATGCTTTAACCCAGCCACTAGGACTTCAAAGCTCCTCACTCGCTTCTCTCTTCCCCCACCAGTGGGATGGTGAGGAGAATGGACAAAAAGTGAAATGTGGGTTGACACAAAGACAGTTTAACAAGACAACTAAGGAAATAATAATGACCACCACAATAGCGATAATGAATATACAAAACAAGCTATACACAATACAATTTTTCTTATTGCCAGACAACTGATTGCACAAGCAGTCCCCAAGCAGCAATCGTGGATTTCACAGAACTCGCGGATTTTGCAGCGATCACAGATTTTGCTGAACTTGCAAAAGAGTTCAAACTCACGGAAAAAGGGTCAAACTCCTGAAGAGTTCCTGCTCTGCAGCCAACCCCATTTATAAACTGAGCATGGCATCTATGGTATGGAATATTTCCATTGGCCACTTTTAGCTGGCTGGCTGTGCTCCCTACCAGCTCTTGTACACCTGCTCATTAGCTGAACATGGGAAACTGGAAGAAGTCTTTGGTTTCTTAGCAACAACTAAAAATTGTATCATCATTCTTGTTGTATTGTCATTCTTCTCATACAAAATCCAAAACACAGCAGCAGGTACTGGGAAGAAGATGAACTCTAACCAGGACACTATCCTGCAAAATGGCAGCAAATCTAGCAATATTCCTTCTTGATAGAGAACAATGCCAAAAGCAACATTCTGTCCGAAGAACGCGAATTAAGATGGCTGGAGGAAGGGGAGACTGTGGGATAGTGAAGGGCCCTAAGCTGTGAGGCCATGAGGTATTATAGCTGATCTGGCAGTGTTCTTACAGGTTTTGTTGGATGCTTGAAGCTTTTACTAAAACTTGGAGCACTTTAGAAAATCTAGTTTTTACTTTCTAAGGAATCAAGTTTAACTCTGCAGAACAAATGCTGTGGAAGTCAGGTATGAGATCCTGTGTGATATAATTAAAACTAATGGAAAAATTTCCATTTCTGGAAATAGCCAATAGCCAGGGACAAAGGAAGTGAGACTGGCTGCTACCATCCTCTGGTTGTGGTGCTTTTTGAAAGTTGACGATTTTGATGCCTGATGTGATGAAATTCATGTTTGTGGAGAACTGCTGTAGCCCAAGAGCTACTCCCCAGCCACTGGGATGAGCACAGCAGCTGATGGGTGAGAGCCGGGCTGGATCAAGGCCATTCCCTCCCCTGCCCTCCTCGGGACGTTGGCACTGCAGATGAAGAAGGCCAGGGAGCCTGCTTCAGCGATGAGTTCTGGTCGTTCTCACTGCTAGCTCTTACCTCGCTCTCTGGTTCAGTTTTGGCTGCCAGTACACAGTTTCTTTTAGTTTAAATGCCATGTCATCTTGCTGCATCACATCCAGAAACCTAGATCCAGTTTACATTTACAATGAGCAGCCAAGAAATAAATAGGAAGAAGAGCTGTTCAGAGCTGGGATTTCCGTATTCCATTTGCTCTTATGCCACTTTCAGTCATGGTGTTGGAAGGTGCAGCTCTTGGCCACATGCCTGCGCAGGAGGAAATATTCAGCAGTATTCACATCCCACTTTGCCAAATTCCTCTCTGGGCATTTCAGGTTGTGTTATGCATACCACAGCAAAGGCTGGCTGAATAAGTAGGTTTTACTCTGGGTTCCTCAAGGTCCCTGCAAGCTGGGAAACCCATGGCTTTGCATAAGGGGACTGTCCTTTTTCATCTCTGAAGGTATTGAAACAGTGCTCTGCAATTCTTTTTCATTAGATTTCAATCTTCAGTGCATGCATAAAGTGGGAAATGTACCCAAGGTAGCAAGTCTCAAATGTAGATGACTAAAGGTAGGAAATCGGGGTGAATGCAAAGCAGATGGGAAGCCAGTGTAGTGCACGTAACAGGAACAGACTGACCCGATCCATTAAACAGAACAGTTGTTGCATTATGCACTAGCTCAAGGCTTCTGAGTAGCTTTAAAAGTCGTCTCGCATAGTGAACTGTGTAGCCAAACCTGAAGGTTAAAAGGCAAAGATGACAGCAGCAAGGGCTGAACTCAGAAGAGGAGATAAACTTTAAACTTTTAGATAGGCGTAGAAAGAAAAAGCTAAATGTGGACTACCTGGAAACAGAAGGGAAGTCAAACTTGCAATTGCCCTGAAATGCAAATCTTGGTCAAAGTTTAAACAAAAAAGCAGAGTTAAAACTCCATTTCTCCTTGGAAACAACATCACATTTCTCAGTTTCAGCAGTTTCATCCGTATGTTTGGTAGGTACTGAGATAGCAAGTGATTGCACAGCTTGAGACTACTGAAAAGAAAACTTTAAGCTCTTGTGAAATACAGCTTTGTAGGCCAGAACGGTTCAGTCAGAGGAGACTCCCACGCACATGCTAAGCCGCAGGAGCAATAAAATAGATTCCCTGCTGGAATCGCCAAATGCTCTCTAGGAGAAGCGGCAAGCTTTTGCTAGTCCCTGCCAGAGGAGGTACACCCACAAAACCTCAAAGGGTTTCCAGGTTTGCAGTTCAGTGAAGCACAGAAATTCTGTGTCCATGTTCCTACACCAAAGCAGAGCAAAGGGCACACTGTCTCATGAGGGCAGTGGGACATGGCACCACGCATGCTGCTTGAACAGAGTACATTTCAGCGAGCTTCCTCTGATTTATTTGCTTCTGCTTCTCTTCTCCCATTGCTGTGCTTAAAGGAAAAGAGAAGCAGAATCAAGCCAAATGCTATCCTTTTCACATGTTGTTTCATTTTTTTTAAAATTATTGTCAAGATAATTACAGGAGGTTATGATACTGACTTGCCACTTGAGAGAGTTGTCCACAAAAGTGATAAGTCAGGTGGAGCTGAACAGTGCGTTCACATTTGGTTCTCTGTGCCTGGAAGCCCAAAGATCTGATTAGTCTTCAAAAGTGTGGAGTGGGTTTTTCCTCATCAAAAACATTTACACATCAAGGCATAACAACACCTGTGTCACTGAGAAAGGGATTTGTCACCAAGTGATGATATTGATAGTAGTGGATAAATTTTTTTTGAATAAAGAATCTGTATACAGGTTTATTGCAGAAATTGAGTAAAATTAGATTAAATCCAGAAGCAGATACATTGCCAAACATTTACAGCGTGTTGCAGAAGGTGGAGTGGATGGATTCATTGGATGCCCATCCAATGGGCAGCAATTGGAAACTGTTTTAGTGATACTGAGAGTACTTAAGGATTGCTGGGCCAATATCTTTGTATCTGGCAGGCTTTAATGATCCTGAGACATTTTCAACCACTGAAAAAGTAGCTTCAAGTATGGAATAAATTTCTATAACATTTACCATTAAAAATTCAGCATTTATTGGGAAGGGATTTACAGGTACATGTTGCAGTGTGACTAATGTATTTTGTGTATTTTTGGTAACCATATTGAGTTAGGGTTTTTCCTGGACTGGGTGGCTTTTCTGTTTATTTGACTACTGTACGTGAATCTAAGTAAAAGAAGTTAATGACTCCCTGTAAGGCAGCAAGATGAATGACCAGTTTTCAGTCACATGGACAGCTGTACAAACTTTATCTGAAAACTAGTTGCATAGGTGTTGGTGAAAGGACTTGAACTCTATTCCAGTGGCACAGATGTGGCAGATACTGCAACAGGCTGTGCAGAGCCCTTATGTCGCTTAAAACTCAGGAAAAGAAAGATCTTTAGATCTAGAAGCTGTTCTCAGGAATGGCATTTAGTGAAAAAGCTGAAGAGAAGTAGTTAACTAAGCTTAAAGGTGGATAAAAGAACACATGGATTTCATGCATAACGTTTGCAGAAACCTTTGTCAGAAAAGAGTTAAATCAAAGGTCTTTGAGGTTAACTGAGTCATGTAGGGTAACAATAATAAAATGAAAATTGAGATTTGTTTAAAGAAAGTCTGGAGAAAATTGTTGAAGCTGTTATTTAAAAAAAATAAACATGTTAATGGAAAGGATGGAAGAGTCCATAGTAGTATATCGCAAGGCTCAAATTCTCAACAGACTGATGCTTAGCATTCATTAAGAACTGAATGGAGGGACAGCATGTAACAGACAACCACAAATATGTCAGTATCAGTGAGAATAGGAATTTTACCAAGAGGACTAAGGAGAAAGTTGGCCATGCTAAAGAAGACAAATTTTAATTTAGACTTTCAAGGTAATTTACATTGGAAAGAACGATCTAATCTACTTTTGCACATTGAACTACCTAACCAGTTTTTTCAAAAGTCTGATGTTTAATCTACCTCTCTGTTTCTCTTTTTATCCCCTGACAGCCTAATCACTGTTGGTTGCATTTGATGGTGCCTGAATTCTCAAGGAGTCTACATAGTCTTCTCCAGAAATTTTCAGATATTTCAGATATGTCTGATGTTTTAAGCAACTATTCAATCATCAATAATCTCACAAGGATAATTAATGATCTTATGGCATGCCTAGCTTTTGATAAAAATAAGGTAATCATACAGATTTTCTACTTTTATGCTGAATATTTTTATTTGAATATTCTGTTGCACAGTACTCAGCAACAGTTTAAAAATGTCCAAAGCTTCATTAGATTTGTTCTCATTTCTATTCCTGTACATCTGAAATCCTACTTTGTTTAGAAATTAACTGAGTACACTGTGCTAACGTTGGCTAGTCATTATCTCATGTGTCAAAGAAAAATGGCTTACAAGGAATTACAGTATATACAATGACCTGTATGCAGTTATTTAAGTAGTCAAAAATGTAACCATCATCTTTAAGATAATTAATTCATTCTGGTCTGTTTGAAACTGGCAGAAATCTTCCTTATGCATCCAGCTTAAATTATTCATTTTGCTAGTGATCCTAGTATAAATCTAAAGATGATGTGGTTGAAGCTATTAAAATACTCTTAGTATGTATCGCAGTGTGTGAAGCTCTGAAAGCTTCACCATGATTTAAAGAACTTTTTTATACAAAGACACAACAAAAACTAGATGATATCGGCCCATTTCCATGTGTTTCTGGATTCCAGCAGCAGCTGGAAGGATTCCAGAAGTCTCACTCAAGAGATGTCTGATTCTCTTGTGTGGAAATGGTGGAGGGTGTGTGGGTGAATTAACTTTCTAATCCTTTACCCAGCTCTAACCAGTCTATCAGTAATTAAAAATAAGTTTTGTAGTTGAAGCTTTTGTCCCACTGAACAAAATGGGCAAAATCTATCATGCTCTTTAGGGTAAGGGTTTCATATTCCATATACGTTTATTTTTGTCAAGAAAGTCCTTAGCTGTTGTAATTGCACCTCTTAAACATCCAGAATGAATCAAATGGACTAAAACACTCAATCTCATTTAGAGTGGCATATCCATGTCATGTATTGGTGTTATATTGCTGGGAGTATTTAGACATTCCCTAGATTTCCACTTCTGTCCAATCTTCAGTATATCTCCTTTTTTGGGTGGGGTGTTTTTTTTTCTCTCTTCTTGTCCTGATGATTCAAACTACTCAGCTGGGATGTGGTTGGGGAAGAGGAATTTTATTTTGTAGAATGAAGAAATAAATATCCTGTAATTCAGAGAAACAACTAGCTATTGATTTCCTCAGAAGAATGATCTTAGGTCTAGTACTTTCAGCATTAAAAATAAAATAATTTTGGAGACACAACTAGGAAGTTTTCCTTAGTACCTATTTAACCCATATTGTTACTGCTGTCCTCCTTCTTAGTACAGAGTAGCCCCAGGCCAGATTCAACCTGTTGGCATAAGAAACCATTGTAGTGAAAGCCAGAGTCAGGTAAAAAGAAAAAAAGGTGATAACCATCAATGGTATTAACATGGAGTCCAATCTTGTTGTTTAGGCTGGCATAACACACTTGTCTGGTAAACCTCAGAGCTTCCTTGTTTATAGCCCTGCTCTTATTTTTAGGTACACTATCAGGGATCTGAGCCTGCTTCTGTGCGGTAGTGTATCCTAGCTATTGTACTGTGTTCCTTGTACTCTTATGACAATAGCTATGATTGTGTTGTGTTCCTGTGTTCAGATTAAAAGGATCGTGTGGAACATTGCAAGGCAATGTGAAATCAAGGTAATTTTTTTAATGTGGTGGAAAAAAAAGTTTCTTCATTTTCAGTGTAGGATGGGAGACTGCTTTTCATTCCTTGGCAATTTTACAACACTGGATTAATAAATTACTTCTGTTTGCCAAGCTAATTCAAACTTCTCAGATCAGAGGGCTTGTAAGTTTTACGAAGATTGTATACAGCAAATTTGGTCTTCTACAGGTTAAAAATAAAAACTATTTTGTGTCATTTTTGGATTTTTGTATCATCTGTTGAGGTGCTGAGGTGAGCATCTCTCTTGACCTTCTTTCAAGTTGAATTCTATATTTTATCCTAGAATTTTGTAAAAGAAAATGGTCACCTTTATGAAGAGGGCCACTTCATCCCCGAGGATTTTTTTAGGCAATTTAACAGTACCATTGAGGTCTACAAGGAGTTTGCAGACACGTTGGATAAGAATGACTGCATTCTGCCTTCAACAGTAGCAACACCAGGGAATGGTAAGATGGCTCTCATTTTGGGAAACGGAATCTAAGTAGATATGAATGGATGATTTTCCTTTGACTTCAGAGATACTAAGGATCTGATGCTGTACCTCCATGTCTCCCTTTTACTGCCAGTTAAATTTACTACCAACACTGAAGCTTGTGTTTCTGTTCTAAGTCAAGTTTTATCTGGCAGTAAAACTAGTGCCATCATTCCTAGCGACATCATTCCTTAATATAATCCAAATAACCTCACAATACTCTGCCCTGTTTCTTTTCGTCCCAAATATCCTGGATTGTCTGCTTATGTTGTTCTTCTCATCTTCTATTAATGCTCCATTTAATTTTTGTAAGGCAGTAAAGGAGCCTAAGACTGCACTACTGAAGGGATCAGAAGCTAGGACAGATTGTAAATTGCAGCAGCCTCAAGTCACCTCCATGTTCATGCTACCCCTCCTGAAAAGGGCTGTATTTACTTCATTTAAAAATTTTAGCAAGCTGAAGTCAGGCTCCTGCAGTTGATTATCGTCCTTCCAGTAGATGGAGGTTTTGTATTCTCTTTTCTTTTACCCTCTCTTGTGACAGCTGTTGGCTTTTTAATTAGGGCAACGTATCTAGTTGCACAGTTACACCGCTAGTAACTAGAAGCAGATCAGCGCCATAACTTAAGAACTTGTTTAAAGCAATTGCCTTTCCAGAATAGCTATTAAGCAGCAGCTCAGTGTGTAGTCCCTTCTGCCTCTGAATAAGACTGCCTTTTTTGGCTTAATCCACTTCATAAACAGCCCTTGAGCCAGATTTTTAAAACAGCCCTATAGCCACATCAGAGTAGCCCGACAGCCCATCATCTTATATAGAGAGAACTGTATTTTAAATTACATAATGCTGACACACTCGTTTTCTATTTAGATTCCAGAGTTGCTGTCACAAAAACATTTTTGTTTCCTCCGGTTGCTGCCAGCTCCCTTAGAAATGACAGCATTGGCAGTAATACTAGCAGTAACAGTAAGTACAACTGATTGAATTAATATACGTGTCTCCATTTTGTTCTGGTAGCTGGTTGTTACAAGAGCTCAGAGAAAAAGAATGTCATTAATTGTGTAAATTAATGGGAAGTTACTTGTGCCTGATGGTGTACCATGTGTTTCTCTGCTGTCATACTGAAGTGCAATGAACTTGTCTAATAAGAATTCAGAGATGCTATCAAGTTACAATGATGTGACAGCTCTCTACAACTTGGAGAGGGCAGATCTCTTCTCTTTGGCTGTCGTGAGGTCTCACTAGTCGTATGGCCTCAGCAAACTTTGCTGTCCCAGACACCTCATTTTGACTCTCAGAAAATGAAGTTACTCTTAACAAACAGAATAGCTGTCCTAAATGAGGCCCAGGGTACTCATGTGGACAAAGAGGTTGCCTGTACATTGCATTTTGAGAGTACTGTCAATCCCAAGCTTGACACCAAACCTGAAGACGGTCCCCGTGTTTGCTTGCTGTAGTCGCAGTAGGGTCAGCTCCACAGTCAGCTTGCTTTTGGTTGAGGTCAAGTACAAAGTCACTCCACTTTTGGCAGGCTGTAATCTCTTCTCTGGCATTGCCATCTCTCTGTTTGTCATCTGTCTTGGTCAGGTATTATGTGACTGGTCACTGACAGATAAGAGAGCCTGGAACTGTTGCTCTAAGAACCTCAACATTACTCATCACAAGGTCAGAAGGGGTGTAGGAATTTGAGGCGAAGAGAAACAGCAAAGTTTCAGGGGCTTTTAGTGACATCATGCACAACAAGGTGAACACTCTCTGGAGCTTTCTATGTGAACAAAAGAAGGGGATTTTCCGTAGAGGTTCCTAAAAGGGTGATTAAAGTTTAACCATGTTGGTTTTTCCCTTGTTCCTGTTTCCTGGACGCATCAGGATGACAATGTGTATCTGTTTTACAATTTCCCCCTTTCACTTCACAACCATCCATGTTATCTAAATGTGTAATGATGAAGCGTGTGGCTGGTACGCCTTGTGCTTGAGAAAACATGGGCAAGGAGGCAGCCTGATGTAGCGTGGTGGGCATGATGGTAGCTCCTGATGATGGGACAGATACTACTAAGATTGAGTTTCTTCTCATGCTCCTCTTGGGAATGTGTAATCTAGTTATTCTCTGGGGTTTTAATCATGATGCATGCTACCTCTTAGTTGGCTAACAGCTGCTGTCAGATTTGAAGCCCTTCCTTATTGCTTTCTAATTAAGAGAAGGTCTTAAGTCGTCATTGCCCAGAACCCTCTGAGTAGACGGTTGGAACAAAAACCATGTTCAACTCCTGGCTGCCAGCCTGCCTCTCTGGAAAAGAGAAGCCTCACTGCTATAAATTCCTTGCCAAGAGGTCACAGAGCTGGCTGCAGATAACCTGATAAGCCCAGGGCCAATTATGAGGCACCAGGAGGGAGCAAGAGTGCATACCTGTCTCTCCCAGGTCTGAACATGCAATAATTTTAGCTGTCGCTGCTAGAGGAAGAATATTCAGCTGCAGCCTGAAGCAATGAGAATGGATCACAGAGCCAAAAGAAAGGCAGATACATTACAGGAGCAGTTCAGATGAAAGGAGTTTGACCCAGTACAGTAGTGGGAGGGATGCCGGGCAGTGCAGTGAAGTGTGGCACCTGTCTCTATACTGTGGAGGGGAGTGCAGAAGCAGGTTTATTAATCTTGTTTTATAGCTGGAACTGATAAACAAGTAAGAAAAAAGTCTAATTGAAATAATGCAGTAAGTCTAAGAAATTGCTTGGCTGGCCGTATGTTCTACAGGTGTGTTTTAAGTGATTATCATTCCCTTAAGTAGTTTATTGGAAAACTGGATATCAGTTAACAGCCTTATGTAGAAATGACATGAGGACTGCATGTCTGGGGCTGGGGACAGTTTGAACTCCTAATCAGAGTAAATTACATTAACTTGCACAATAGATGCTGACTGGCTACACTTTAGTTACTCGTTTAGAGTTTCTTGCGGGGAGGGACCTGTGGCGTATTTGTTGGCATCTCTGTCTTATTCCCTGAAAATGGTCTTCAGTACTGATTTTGGTTTGGTCTTGGCTTTATTGCCGAGTAAGTTTTCTTTTTTATTTAATCCCTACCTTCTTGAAAGGCACAACAGTGAATAAACATTATTACTTCCCATGTGAAGACTCTCCAGTGCAGGGGACCCTGTCTGCTGGCTTCAGTGCTGCTCTCAGAACAGCACCACTAGATTCAAATTTCAAAAAGGAAAACATTTGGAGAAGAGGGGAAGCCTGAAAAAAGCATCTCTAGACACAAACTACTGCAATATTTTTTTTTATGACACTCTTTAATTTTAAACAGTTTTTGAGCTATTTAAAATTAATGGTTTCCAGACCATTCTAGGCCATTTTCTAGATTCACTGTTTGCAAAAGAACACCTCCAGATTAATAATAAATTTTGAATCTATTAATAAAGTCTGTGTAGTCAGATGACTTGAACTGTTCTTAATTCTAAATTAAACTTAGACAAACCTGAAGTGCATCATCTAATAAAATCATTTGTGAAATAACTAACTTGAAATAATTAATTTGTATGTAAATTAGCTAAATTATTTGTTTGCATGTTGTTGCTACATTTGAGTCATATTTCACTACTTCCATGTTATTACATAACAATAAAATTAAACTATTACAATAAAGTGGAATCTTAACTAAATCTACACCAAAATTCTTACCCAACAAAGTGTAAAATGGAACAATTATCATGTTCTAATTTTTTCTTAAATGGCAGTAGTGCTGGTTTTGTCCTTATAGTACTAAATGTAGATCTGTGGCATGTTCCCACTCCATCTTTTCCACCATAAAATTCTCAAAACACCACCACCATGCCCCCCCAATTGATTTAGGCTGATTTATTTTCTTTTATTTGTGTTACATAACTGTAGTCCAATTTAAATTCCAATTAACTCTTGAAGTCCCAGTCTCACTGATATTTCTCTGCATCATTATACCATGCATAATCTAGAGAATTCAGTGAGGTGGTTGCTGTGTGAAGAACAAGTGTCAGGATAAGAAGACTTGAGTCCTGATCTCTGCTTTCAGTGGTTGAACCAAACAATAAATAGTAATCTTTTCTTTTTTTTTTTTTTCCCCATCAGATGAATCTCGTGTTGTTCTGATTAAAGCTTGAACTTACTAGCTGTTACTACCACTTCTCACTGACTTTAGTGCTATGTTATTGTTTATATTCTCATGGAAAGTTCAGTGTTGCTTTCTTCAATTTTCACCTATAATTTCCTCACAATAATTTAGCTTTATTATTCAGTACTGAACAGCTCAAAGAACATGTAAATATAGAGATCTCTAACTGTTTTAGGAAGAAGGTCTATTTTTATAATTAAGCAAAGAATACCATAGTTTAATCCAGTAATTGCACAATGATTTGAAAATGTTCATTGATGGCCTAGTGCAATTGGTGTTGCCTTCTGTGCCTTTGTTCCAACTTTATAGTTAATGGAAAACCCTAATGAACAGGTGAGAGCTGCTCTGCATTTTTATAGATAAGGTCTTGTGGTAACTGCGTTGGAGCTGAGCAGAGGTAACCTGAAAATTTTTGAGACATACATGGCAAAAAAATCGAGCCAGTGCTTTGAAGCTTAATTGGCTGCTAAACCTACATACATGGCTCAAGGTGTAGAGCAGTTCAATAATTTCATTTTGTCACTGAGTGGCTTTTAATGTATATATATTTGGTTTGCAGCTTAATATTCCAGTGTTCATGAAGACTGTATGTAAATCTACATCAGTTGAGCTCACTTCCTAAGGGTTTCTTCCATAACATGCAGAATGAGAGCTCTGAGAGGTGCTGGCCTGCTTCCACTCCCCTTTTGCACCTTGCTGGATAGAGTATTTTAAGTGAATAATATTACTAACTGCAAAGCCAGCAGTTTCTCTGGCATTGCCCAAGGAGTTCACAAAGTTACTGACACACCTGGTTTCTCCTATTCCTTCTCCTGCTCTGCCTTTACAACTGCTGGGAGTGGGAGTGTTTCTGTGTAAATCTCTGAAGTTTCTAACAGAGGAAAAGGTCTCTGTGGAAGGAATAAAAACCTATTGACAGCCAGCTTGCTTTCCTTATCTCCTTTTTCTTCATTAGGATGCAGGTCCCCGGGAGGGTCTCCAGACTGAAAATTCTCCAACCTCTTCTGTTTGAGATGTTAGTATAAATAAAGGGCATGTGAAGAAACCTGCCATGACTCATTTCATTCTCTCCAGATCTTTCAAGAGACTTTTGTCTGGACTTGAATGTGAAATTAAGTAATCAGTTGTTGTTTGCTTTTTAAGGTAGTTATGGGTTACTTAACTTTCAAATTAATTCATACACTATCAAGTTATGAAAAAAAAAAATCTGTTGTCATTTTTAAAAGGTAGGCTGGGGAGGGTGTCAAAATTTTACTGTACTTAAGCTCTGTCCCTGGGTTGCAGGTCCCCACATGGAAAGCTAATTATGAATTTCTTTCAGTTTTATACAGATGCTAAAGAAAGTATCTGCATTGAAGAAATCTTGGAAATCAGATTTTTCGACTTTTAGATACCTCATTGTGAAGGGAGTTCTTCTGTTGTCTAAGACTCTCTAAAGTTTGTGAAAAATAATGATAAAAGTGAGGGTGCTAGATTATCACTGATCACCCTGCATATAGCACACTTCTCTGGAAGTTCATGTAAAAATCAGCATGCTTGCTATGACATGCTGCCCAGTATTGCAGAGTAGGCAGAGGATTTTTGAGGTTATGCACTCTACCATAACATGCTATCAAAGCAATTATGCTCTATATGACCTGAAGACTTTTTCCTTTGATTTTTATTTCACTCTTCCATTTTTTTTAAGTTTGCAGGGCAGAATCCAGACAACATGGCCATCCCCATAGGATCTACATAATTCAGTTGTGTAACTCAGCAGTCTCTCACTGGGAAGAATGGCTAATGGTATTAGGCAAATCAGTGTTGCATTTTTCTTGACCAGAACACAAGAGTAATATAGGAATTTTCTTCTGAGAATACAATTCACATAAAGTAATAAGAGGAAAAATTTTTTTGAGATGCTCAGACTGACTCTAGTTTGTCCAGATTTCTTGAAGGTCTGTTCTGCAAGCAAATCTCCTCTATGCCTAATCTGGGACCGACAGTTTGAGAAAAGATTTGCCCTCCAGTTATTTTCTGCTCTTGATTTTAATGTCTGAGCAGAGAGAGGCAGACTAATTGATAGCCTCTCTTTTTCAGCTGATGTTCGCCTCTGTAGAGCTTTGTCTGCTATCTTTCCCTTCTCCTCTGTAGACAGATTTCTTTCATGGTAAGCTAGCAATAATTTTGCTTGACCGGTATTTCCTTTTAGTATGCTGAGTCTAGCAGATGTAAGTAAAATTCAAGCCCCTATAGTCAGAACCTAGAGTTTTTAAACAGTGTATGAAATACAGAGATATATCTAGTTATATGAGTATATAAGATACAGACTTTTTTCTTACTTTTTAGTTCTGTCTACTGTGATGCTAGAAAACATAACTGAATTTCAGAGATAAAAAGACTTTCTGTATAAACTTGCAAAATGTAAACCAGAAAATCTCAGAGTTGAAAATGAGTTGCTAGTTAATAATGTGAATGCTCCTTTCTAAACTAGTGTTTTCTTAAAGGCTGTTTAATAATGTACTAAATGCACATTGCTTGACCCAGTATGTCATACTGTACATGCTTAAGCATTTGTTGTTTGCATTAGTCACACAAATTTCTAGTGCTACCAGTCTATTTTCATCTCTGTATCTAATCACCTACACTTTTCCAGTGCTTAGTTTGGTTCTTTTCCTGTACTCTGACAATGTACCCACCATTCAAGCTGCAGACACCAAATCTTGACATGAACCAAAACTGGGTGGTTGGTGTCTAAACTAGCAGTCTCCTGTGGCTCACTTTGCAATTCAGAAGGTGGATCCCAGGGCAACTTTTCATATCCTGCTCTTGATTAAGTAACTGGAGGGCCACATTTTAGTCTCAGCATGTGTGCACCTCCTTGTGAGGTGAATGGAGTTACTTGTGTACATAAAAGACTAGGATTGGGGCTCTTCCATATAAAATGTAAAAACCTATCAAGAAATGGTAGCAGAAAAATAACACACAGCTAGACTTCAAGGTACAAGGGTTTGATCTTACTGAAGTCAGCGTGACCTTTCCAGACAGACATTAGAAGTGAAGTCAGGCTTATTTTGTTAAATTAACCTCCCTCAAGAGGCCTCATTTTGGTCATTCATTAGCGGCAAGGCAAAGTGTCTGTCTGCAGTTGGTGGGATGTGTCTGATGGAACTTCAGTAAATGCAAAAAGTGACAGATATATTGTCTTCCAAAGAATTATTTATGTTACAAAATAAGACCTTTAAAAATTGATAAACCCCAAACTTTGAAATGCGGGAAAGAGTAAATTCTCTACAAATGACAAAGAGAACTAGCATTGGAACTGTTCAACACAGCTGTTTCAGAAATTGGAGGAGCATCCTTGTGGTCAAAAATTTCCTGTGAGCTTTTGTATGAAGTGCACTTCATGTACACAATACCTGTTCTGCTATTTAAGATGCTGTTATCTAAGTGGTGCATAGAAGTGCTCTTGCGAATAATGTTGCCATGAAGATAGTTTTCTGTTATAAATCTGTGTTCACTAATGAGAACATCTGTAATTACAGAAGAAGCACTTGGCTTCATTAGCAGCTCCAGCCTGCAAGGGATCAGCATAGCACTGACATCATTGCTATCTCTTCTAATTGGCTTTATTCTGGGAGCTATATACTGGAAGGTAAGAAATATTGCATTTAATTGTTTGCATAGTGGTATTACATTTCTTAGCTATGGGGAGGCAGGAAGAACGGAACCATTCTGCATTAGAAAGCAAGGCACATCTCTTTTGATCTTCTCTGACCTATGTGACACACAAATGTAAATATGTTGTCAAATTCTTGAATTCCACAAAGTGCAAATTCTGTCTTACCAGCATGATAGCTGGGTAACTGGAAATTAAAAACATGGGATTCCCCCAATTTCCCAATTCTTCTCTTATACGTTGAGAAGAGGATTCTTTTGGTTTTGCCCCTTGTGCCCCTGCTTACAATACAAAGGCTTTGATAGTAAAATTATACCAGCAGCAGATGTATGTTAGAGGGCAAGATTTGGCCTATATTTTGCTAGGTGACTTTGATATTGAAAATCTGAAGCAAACTGAAACATACAATTGTTCAGGGAGTTGTTAAAGAAAGCTTTAGAATATTTATATTTAATGCATTTTCTTCCTAGAAAACACATCCCAAATCCAGATCAGAAAGTGGTGAAACTACACAGTGTCGTGACTGTCAAGAGGAAAATGAGATAAGGTATATGGTTTCACTTTATGTATGTACATACAAATCTAAGCTTATCTTTGACAGCTACTTCCTGAAGGTTGCTCTCTAGCCCTAAGACAAACACAAAAAAGCCCTAACACAAGGTCTTACTGCAGAGGTAAAATGTGTGCTTGGGGTGTGTCCTTTAGAAGCTTCTAGTTGAAATGTAAAAATTGATATGGAGGAGATTTCTGTATACAAAATTTTATGAAGGGGACATTACCTTTACATTATCTGTCCTTACTCCCACTGTGAGAAAGGATTGCTGACACCTATAGTGGAAGCAACAAAAAAAAGTGAATTTTGTTATTTGCTGTGCGGTGTATAGCTAGGTTGATATTATGTAAATAAACAGAAAACAGTGTTTTCCTGGCTGTGCTCCTAAATCCTTCTAAATATTTTTCACATTAACATTTTTTATGTTCCTTCACTTTTTTGCATTCCCCAGGCATAGTGTATATAAGCATCTATGTTTTCCGGGTGTTTTTGATGTTCATAGAAAGTTAATGAGAGCTCATTCAAATTCTGATAAATTCCTAGGTTTGTCCTGAAATGATTCACAGCTCTGTTCATGCTTAAACACTGCTTTGTCTGATTTTTAAACAGAAAAAATTCTGTGTAACTCGGTCAACCAAATATACCTTAGAATTAACAGCTGAAGACATTCAAAGCTGCTTGGGCATGACTTGGACAAAGAAGTCTATGAAATTCATAAAAGGGCTTAGAGATATTTTAATTTAGAATAGTTCATGCTAAAGCACTTTGAGAGTATTGTTCAACCTCATATTTCAGGGTGTTTGGTCAAATTTTAACTGTGAGTTCAGGGAAAGATGTGATGCAGGTGGCAGGAGAACACACCTTATCCCGTAGGCTGCTCACGCTGTGCGCAATGCCTGGTGCTACCCGCTGTTGAAGGCAGGAACAGGTGAGGTTCTGATGTAGCGGTTTGCTCACAGGAGCTGACTTTTTCAGTGTTTAAACCTTCTAGAATTAAAACAAAATTTCTTCATGTACAGTACATAGAATGGAAGACTTTGTATTCATCAAGTATATTAGTTGCTACAAATAACTCATCCTGCACCTCATCCTTGCAGGTATTAAAACTTGTGAAAGGGAATATGCATCTTCCTTTTAACTTCAAAGGAAATATGAAACATTGCTTTATAGGAAGAAATGCAGAAAGGGGAAACAATTAGTTAAATTCAAGAGATGGCCTTGACCAGAAATTTAAACAGGTTACGTTCTCCATCAGATGTCTTCTTAAATATATACCGTGTTTTTTTTTTCTTCGCTCCTTCCTGAGAAATTTGTAATATTCATCTATAACTAGGAAGACATAATAGCAAACAATAATTCTGATACTTTGGGTTTCCTTTTATTGTAACTAACTGGTAAACCCTTCCATTTTCTTTCCTTGAAACACTAGCGTTGTAGTAACAGAGTACCTTTTTTTTCCTCAGTATGTTGCAGCAAAAAGAAAAGGAACATCTACAAGTGTAGCTGTTGTTTTTTCTCCCTCAACACTGTTACTGTTTCATGTACTGGTAAGTTGTTACAGTGGAGAGTCTTACTATAGGCTTAATAACTTTTGGCTGTTGAAATATGAAGTGATTCAGAGTCCATTTTGGGAAAAAAATAGAACAAAACTTGTTACCAGTAGGCTTCATTTGTACCCAAGATCTTTAGCAGCTAATGTAATTAATCATGTATCATTAATTTAGGCATTTGATTTTTAACCTGAATGTTACAAAATTAAATGTGCCGAAATTCCAAAATGAAGGACAGCTACGGCTGCTCCTTTTTGGCATGAGAACGCAATCCTTAAACTAGCAGGTGAGCGTAGGAGAACAGGCTGAGTAGAGCTGAGTTGCTATTAATTGTTGCTTACTCAGCACAGTTTGCAGTCTTCTGTAGCCTTGTCAGATACATCATTCTTGCTTTAGTATGTAAGAGTGAGCAGCAAAGGCAAGTGAGCTTTCCCAGTCCCAGCTGTCCTCTGCAGAACGGTGCATGTCTCTGGCAAGTGGATTCTTCCCGTAGAAGCTGTGCTGTGCTTAACCCACAGCATCTCTGGTGAGGGCCTGGGAGATTCAGGCAGTGCTGAATACTTCGTTTTTTATCGTGAATGGAAAGAGCAGCATAAGACTGTAACAGGCAATCCGGGGTTTGCAGTTCATCCTGTAGTGGTCACTCAGGTGTATTCCAGTGTTAATTGTGATCAATTTAACTACAACTTGAGAGATTTCCAGTCTCCTTAACTGCTATGTTCTAACATCTGCTTACTGAGAAGGGAAATCATCACTGCAGTGGACAAGTTGTTTGATTTCTCCAAAGATGTAAACTCAGTTTACTACTGGCCTGTCCAGATGACTTCAAAGGGAAGTTTGCTGCCAGAGATTGCCAGATACAATAATGCACAAACAGAACAGTACTGTAAAACCGTGAGAGTTGTTTCATCACCATAAATGGCATCAGTGAGCTTTTGCAGGCTGGTGTGTTCTTGGACCAGGAACGTGCATCTTATAACAATAATTTTTCTTTCAGAATAAAGGAATATCTATGCAAGTGTCACTGAGTGTATTTCCGAAATTCTAAGAAAAAAATGTCTATGTTATATGTCTGTGGAAAGCTCTACTGTTTAGTAATACAGAGAGGAAAACTAATCAGCAAAATTATAATTTCTGTTTTTCTCTTCAGGCAGGTAACAGTTCCATGTTCGCTTCATAAATGAAGCAGCTTTAAGCACATTCATATTCCTTCTGGAGTGACAGACTGAGTCTGCATCTGTTGTTGCTGCCCATGACTCCATAGACATGATATAGAAATGAGGAAATTTGTGTTTGTTACTGTGAAACCAACACTGATTGAACAACGACTAGAAGAGTGTGCACTTAGCAGGACTGTATCTTATGTGAATATCTACCTTGTATGGCATTTGGGGATTTTTAATTGCAGCTGACTCTGGCAAACAAAGTACATGTCCTGAGCAAAAAGCATCTTGAAAATGCCTCCAACTATGTGTAATCGTTGAAACTCATAAATACCTTTACATCCTTAATTTAAGTTTAAGTTCTGTGTCCTCTACCTTACCTTGGTGTCTTCAGGTGGAGTTCTCCGAACTGAAAGAAAACGCAGAAGTGGATACAGATAACATACTCTTCAATATTGTATATAAAACTTGAAAACAAAACCATGCCATGGACCTGTGTTCTAGCCTTTTACTTATAAGGAGCTGTGTTTATGCCTAGCAAAGGTCATGTATACAGCAACATGTAGTCTTTGTAAGGTGCCAGGTGGCTGGTTGCCCACCCCAGAAAGCCTCAAGAATTCGTCAGAGTTGGTGGTCTCTGTTCAGGAGAAGCAAATGCTGGATGAATAACAAAATAAACAGGAGGTGAATGTACCTCATGGAGCTTCGAAGCATTAAGACAAACTGCTGGGTATGTGAACACTGGTGAAATTTCCAGCCATGCCAAGGGAAGGGAAAGTAAAGAGTCTGAATTGCGTTCAAACATCAGAACAAAGACAAACCCATGAAATGCATTTTAAATGCTGAAGGTGCATGCCATTAATACTGTTTCTTTAAATGTATAGCATAGAAAATCTGAAAGATCCTGAGAGTGTATTTAGCTTTTATTTACATCAGCTGTAATTAATGTTTGCATTGCGTTTTAAGTGATTAGTAAGCTTTGATATCCTGGCATTCTCGACTCTTAATTCTCTCAAAACAAAAGAGAAAAGCTTTGTTTCCCACTTGTCTTCTGCATCTATTGCTGTTATAGCATCCGTGGAATCTGTACAGGACTGCTGTACAGATATAAATTTTCAAGTAAATCCTGAAAATACCATGGTGAAAGTTACAAGTTTAATTGTGCATCTTTTCATCTTGGCTTGTTCCAGATAATGGGTATGAATTATTTATGTGTATTAGGGGTTTGTGCTTCAGAAGGTAAAGATGGCTCACTTCAGATGACAGACTGACCAGGTCAGAAAGACAGCAAGAGCTGTAGTTTTAAGTAACCTGAAAACTTTAAAAAAAAAAAAAAAAAAAAAAAAAAAAAAAAAAAAAAAAAAAAAAAA
>Ga0065711_1004681_pt1 | contig 22740 bp, 13 predicted proteins | sample Hoacrofraction12_FD_59098 | JGI IMG/M metagenome (GOLD analysis project Ga0065711, IMG submission 59098) | Hoatzin crop microbial communities from Cojedes, Venezuela - Epithelial fraction 12 v2 (version 2) | ecosystem: Host-associated > Birds > Digestive system > Esophagus > Crop | place... | reverse complement strand
AGGAAGGAAGGAAGGAAGGAAGGAAGGAAGGAAGGAGCTGTAGCAAGTGGAGAGGGGAGTGCTACCAGGAGGAATAAGGTATTGTGAAGGGGGGCTAAAAGGCATGAGGGAATGGAAGTCATGGTGAAATGTTTCTTTAGCTATTTCTTTTAAGTAATGGTTATATTTGATTTCTTCTTTAGTAGATGCCAGGTCACTCTGGCCCATCAGATAATAACTGCTGACAGGCATTCAGAATTAAGAGGCAATTTGAAGCTACTTTTGGCTCATGTGAATGTTCCTGGCTGTCCCTCTGTAATGGTTGTACAGCTCAACAGCAATTCCCTGTGATGTGCTAGGCTTCTTTTGTGCTCTTTAGTCAATGGGTAGGAGCCGGGTTGCACAAAATTAGTAGGTTCCCACTTCTGCAGTCTGCTTTTTGTCGTTCTGGAGCTGTCCCATCTTTTCCTTTTGTGGTACTTGGATTCTGCTTTGCCTGTAAGCAGCATGTCATAGGCTGTAGTAATTCAACAGATGTAGCAGCTCCATAGTGTTTGATTTCCCTGCAACCTTGTGCTACTGGGGAAAAGCTGTTGGGTTATACAAGAGAGAACTTTCTCACCCCACCCATTTAGTAAGATCACACTCAGCAATACTCTGTTGTTTTGTTTTACTATTTTTGTTAATCTTCTAGGGGTCTCCAAGACTTGTAATGACAGCACACTGTGACTTAGCCTTGTCCAAGTCAAGTTCATTTTGGGAGAGGGGGGAAGTGGAGCCCTTACTGGGGTCTGAGGAAATCCTCCTTCCTCTAGCTCTTCCCTGATTTGTTATTACAAATGAGATGTTTCTTGGAGCTATGGCAAGGGATTTGTACCAGTAGTAAGGCTAAATTAAATTTCCTGGTGTTCAATCTCAAACAATTGACAAGCTGGGCCCTTCAGGAGCCATTCAAAGGTCCTAAGATGTAACCATATTTGTTACTTCTGTTGTACTTACAGCAGCTCAAGAATCCCACTTTGTATTGCCTGTTTTGCATTAGTGTAAGAGTACAGATTGCTGTGACTAGAACAATACTTGTGTTGCAATTTGCTTTCCAAAAAAACCAATTGTGAATGATAAATGCATTAAAAATAGGGGGGGGAAAGCATGTTCTGTTTCAGTTTCTAAATATGTATTTCATGAAGCATGGGGTAAATAGGGGGAAAAAAATACACATACTGGATGTATGAAGCCTGTAAGATAATCTGAGGACAGAGGTGAGAGGATTTGTCAAATGTATCTTATCTTGTGGCCTTTACTGAAGCTGTACTAATGTTGATGTGTCAAAGCGATGATTTGTTGGTAATGTTTGCTTAGCAGAAGATAACTCTGACCATGTCGTCCTCCAAGATTAACAGTGGTAGTAGAAGAAAGCTAGGGAAACTATAGGGTGGCTTAGAGAAGTCTCGGGGGCAGAGGAACTGCACAAAAGGACACATCGCGCATGTTTGGGTTTTGGGTAGGAATGTGTGGGTTGCTGAGGTGGGGTGCGTGGATGGAAGAACAAAAATCAGTTCAATACAGGCCTGAAGCAGCTGATCATTCACTGAGGTCTTTTCCATCAAATATCTCTTGATGAACAGTTACTGTCATGTCCTGTAGTATTTGACGAATTTCAAGTCTGTTATTCAGCACTGTGGCTTCCTGCATAAGGAGGAGCCTTTGAAAGACATTCTGGAGTCAGAGCTGAGTTTTGAGCACATAAATGTGTGCTGATGGTATCTACAACAGCAATACTCAGCCCTAGCTGATATCATGTGTTTTGCAAGTGAACTTAAAATAGTACATGTTGCAAATCAGGGGATGAGAAATGTAATTGCCTATGTTCTGCAGTGGAGTGGTATGTGAAGCACTTCTCTGTGTGAGCAGCAGCTAGCAGGAGGTGCCCACATTAGTCTGAAACAATACTTGAAGATCTCAGTGTCTTGAACTTCAAAGGCAAGTAGCAAAGGATGACTAAGGCTAGTTGACAGCCTGGCTGTGAACCAAGACTAGTCTACAATTCATCTAGTCTTAGGTTGCATAGATGTGCAGAGTTCCTTTTTCTTTCCTTATCCTTTCAGTATTGCTGCCTTCTGTCTGCTTAATTTTTCTGCACTGGTTTCCACCTTTGATTTATTTTTCACTTGTGCTACCTGTCTCAAGAGATTGAGTCACAGCCATAATCTGTTTGAACTCCCACCTGCAGATTTTCTTGTTCTGGATACACTTTCTGACATGCAGCTGATTCAACTTTCTAGAAAGTTCTTGCTTGGGACTGTGGTGCTTTGCTCTGTATTACTGAGGTCTCTCTGACTATCACTCGGTAGCCTTTAACACTGTCCAATGAATATCACTCAGCTTTTCCATGACCAGTCAGTCCACAAGCACAGACTCTTTCCCTCACCTACAGTTTGCTTCCAGCTCTTTACTCGCATCTTTCCTTCTGCTGATCTTCATTTTAAGCTCTGGAGCTTTATCTGTTGACTCCCTTTGACATTTACTTTCACATCCCTAAAAATTTCCTACACTGGTGTTGCCGCTTCATGCAACAGTGTCACCTGCTCCGCTTCCAGTGTACAAGTGGGGAGTCTCTAAACACAAACCCATTGCCACCTTGAGGAGGACAGTCCTGGAAGGTTCCCCTTGACTCCAGCCAAACACCTCAGCTCTTCTGGTATCTGCCTCTCTGCCACTGGGACCTGACTGTGGTGGCTATTCATGTAAAACTATTTTCTCAGCACTGGATTTTTTGATTGTACGTTAGATATCAAAACACCATAGTCAGTGTTAGGTGCTTATTACACTCAATTCTCTGAAAATGCCACAAGGTGGTTATTTTTTCAATATGTAAATAAACACCCAAACACCACTGCCTTTCTCTTATTAAAATGAATACAGGAACTCTAGAGAAGGCTCAGACGTGCAATAGCGACACTGTTTATTGTTTGATACCCTCAACAGACAGCACTGAAGCCACTCAGTTGATAAGATCTTAATGCTGAGAAGGACTTTGAAAGCCCTAAACAACACCATACCCCCGTAATAGCAGCAAAAAGCACTAACAGAACTAGCCTGGGAAAACAACTGGGGATGGGGACAGAAGCCTCTGGGACGAGGAGTTGTGTGTAATGTCCTTCATGCATGCTTGGTAACTGTTTCTTCTCTGGCTCAAAATGAGCTGTTGTCACAACTGCACATGACCGAGTGGCTAACCTTGTGCTGTGTGCAGTGACGCTTTGTCTCACTGCTTCTGTCATTTTGCACTGTGCTCCTGCAGAAAGCCAGTCTCAGGCTGGGGGCTGGATGAGAGATGAGGTGGTAGCCTGTGAGAAGTCTATCAACTCTTTAGGCAGCCTGCTACAGAGAAGTCCAGGGAGCTACGGAGAAACCAACAGGCCAAAGGAGCACAAATATTTCCTTCTACTCAGCCATCGTGTTGTGTACAGCTGATGTGCAGCTCTTCAGCCTCTCTTTTTGTGGGACAACATGTAAAGACTGCAAGTCTACAGCCCCTTCTGGCTGAGATGAAATGGGATGAGGATGATGCTTATGAGGATTTCCTATAGGAACAGCAAAATGCCCCCTCTCAGCGCTCTATTTTCTGAACAACCTTTTTGGAGGCTACTTGCCAAGAAGCCTAGTTCTACAACATGAGCTGAAGTGATGTAGAAGGCAGCCTCTTTTGCTGGCTGGGTTAGCTTGTCCCTTTTTGCATTCAAGTTCTCCTCTGTTTGCTTACAGTTGCCCTGATGAACACAGCCAGCAGAAAACAGCCCGTACCTTAACGCAGCAGTAGTTACCCAAGTGAGGAACACTTCCAGAGAGGAGAGCTGAGCAACTGGCTCTAAAAGCAGAGAAATCTCCCAGCTAATATCTGTGATGTAACTCTGCCTGAAACACAGTTTTACCTTACTGGATGAGTTAGGGGTTTCTGACTGTGCTACATGGTTTTATTTTGATGGCTACTGTTCATGCCTCTCCTTCTTCCAGAAAGACAGTTTTATTTAAAACTACATGGGCATCCTGCTCCTTGCCTGTACTGTCCTCTGACTAGTTTTAACACTATTATTTTTTGTTATTTAGTCATCTGCAGCCAGCAGAAATTTCATGCTGACAGGCAAAGATGATATGCTGACCCTAAGAATTCCAAGAGAGCTGAAATTTGAAATGGTATCTCACCTGCCTCAAGTTTTTCTTTACACTGAACTATTAAGATGCTAAACATATCAGGATATTTTCTCAATGTAAGCAACTTGTCATAAACTACTCACGCACAACCACATTCAAATAAATATGTTCAGTAGTGGTAATAAGAAATAAAACCAAATCTTAAAAACACCTTCCGCACCCACGCCTCTCTTCTCAAGGTTCACTTTACTCCTGACTTTTCTACCTCCTCCCCTGGAGCGGCGTGGGGTGATGGGGAATGGGTGTTGCAGTCAGTTCATCACGTGTTGTCTCTGGGCTCCTTCCTCCTCAGGGGAGGACTCCTCACATTTTTCCCCTGCCCCAGCATGAGTCCTTCCCACCGGCACAAGTTCTTCATGAACTGCCCCAGCGTGCGTCCCTTCCCACAGGGTGCAGTCCTTCAGGAACAGGCTGCTCTAGCGTGGGTCCTCCGCAGGGTCGCAAACCTGCTCCAGCGTGGGCTCCTCTCTCTGCAGGTCCTACCAGGAGCCTGCTCCAGTGCAGGCTCCCCACAGGGTCACTGCCTTCTGCAGGCATCCGCCTGCTCCGGTGTGGGGTCCTCCGTGGGCTGCAGGTGGATATCTGCTCCACCTTGGACCTCCATGGGCTGCAGGGGGACAGCCTGCCTCACCGTGGTCTTCAGCATGGGCTGCAGGGGAGAATCTCTGCTCTGGTGCCTGGAGCACCTCCTCCCCCCTCCTCCTTCACTGACCTTGGTGTCTGCAGGGTTGTTTCTCTTGCATATTCTCACTCCTCTCTCTCAAGTGCTGTTCCACAGCAGGTTTTTCCCCTTCTTAAATATGTTATCACTGATGCGCTACCACCATCACTGATGGGCTCGGCCTTGGCCAGCAGCGGGTCCGTTGTAGAGCTGGTTGGCATTGGCTCTATCAGATATGGGGGAAATTTCTAGCAGATTCTCACAGAAGCCATCCCCCAGCTACCAAAAACTTGCCATGCAAACCCACAACAAGTATCTCGCTACATATATCTACTTGTTTTGTGTTTGTCTTGGTTATCTACTAAATGTCACGTTTACATTTGGACGTGCAGAGTTGAAAAGGGATTGCTGCAGGCAGTGGTGGTGTCTTTAAGAACATAACTGCGCAGGCTTTCCACAACAATCTTCCACTCTGCTCTCTTCACCTTTAGGCAATTCCAGGCATGGAAATGCTATATCACACATCAACAATCGCGAAACTTGGTTCTTATTGCAAGAAATGATGAACCAGAAGGAAAGAACCCAGTCTGAAGCTCAGGTTCCTGAGTTCAAGACTTGCAGTTAAAAAAAGTAAGAGTACATTTGAAAATAAATTTTCAAAAGTAGCTGTACTCTTGAGCCAGGCAGCTCTTGAAGTCTCAACATTAAAATAAATTTTAAGAATGGGTATTATCAGACCAGAAGCTGATTTACTTTACAGTGTTTGTATAGGCCAGTGTTATCTTCTCTCCTGAGGGACACACACATCACCACACTGGACAATCAGGGAGTGAACTGCTCTGCTAAAAAACTTTCTCTATCATGTGCCAACAGCAATTAGCTGAGGTCCTGAAACACAAGGGATTTTTTTATCCCCTATGTGTTAGCTAACTAGACTCTCCTCACAATCTATGTAAATATTTTTTTTAATTTTCCAAGGATAATTGGGCTAGAGGGTTCCGCAGGCTATTTATTTACACATTGTACAGTATTTAATGTGTGCTGCTTTCTCTTTTTTTCTGTAGTCTGAATGTGCTGGTAACCCATGAAAGAACAGATAGGAGGTTTCAGTTCACTACTTCACCCTTTTTGCTGCTTCAAGTACATTTTATGGCATTCCCTCCCACTTCTTTCTTCTCAAAGCTAGACATTCCCAGTAGTTCCAGTCTCTGCTTATCCAAAACTTATCACCTGTTACTGCCTTTTTAGAGCTCCAATTGGGCTCACTTTTGTGCTGCCAACTATTTTGCAGACATGCTCAACAGAATTCAAGAGGCGCCGAGTCCATCAGCAGAACCCATGTTAGGACCCAGCCTCCTCCTAACACACCAATCTTCATATTTAATATTCTTTTAGTAGTGAGGGTAACACTTATATCTTCCAGGAAGGAGTTTTATCTTCGGGTGAAAAACAGCCTCACATAGCCATACCTTTGCAAAGAAAAAGGACATGTATGTCACAACACTGACCATTCCATGAAGTACGCTGAGCCAGCTCCAAGACTTAGAATCACACGAGGATAAACCTTTTTCCAGACTAAGACCTTAACAAAAGATTGTGTGTAAGCAACATAATCTACAGAGGAAAAACTTGCTACAATTTGTTTTAATCATAACTGAGGTACATTTACTGAGCACTGCGTGATTCCCTCCTTACAGAGGAGTAGCCTTTTAGATTTGTGTCCCCTCAGAATATGTGCTGAAGTAGCTTCTTCCAGCTGGTGTGCTTATTCTGTAACTTCTCTGTTAAAGGGGGTCGAGAAGCTTTCTGAGTGGCCATCAAGAATAAAGCGTTCACGGAGCAATTCTTGCTTTCTTACTAGCTCCTCTGTTGCTGGTTCAGGGGCCCAAATCTGCAAAATAAAGGTATTTGTAGTTAGTTTGGACATGACTTCTGGAACTGAAGCATTAAGGAGATACTGTTAGCCAAACAGAGCTGTGTTCTAGCACTCCTTTCCATCCTGAGACCTAGACAAAAACTAGTGTGGCCTCCCAGCAGAAGATACCACAACAATTTGTGTGTGTATAAGCAGAGCATTCTCTTGGTGTCACTTCCAATCTATAACATGCCATGGGCTCAGATTAGGGATAATGTGGGAAAGAAGATCCACAGCTAATTGTTTAGTGACTGACTTGGGCCCAAGATCCTCAGAGTGGAAAACAGTAATTAGCTGTCCAGTCACCGGCAATGTAGCCTTATTCCTCTGAGACCAGTGCAGAAACTGGCACAAATCAGTGTTAGGGAAATGGTAAACAAACTGCAGACAAAAATTCTCAGACAGCAATGTTATTCTTTTCCTTTTTAAGGAGAAAAAAAAAACCAACTTAAATTACTTCTCCGTGATAATCTTTTTCTGTTTCTTGGTTATTTGTGAATGAGTATTAACAAGTCCCTGATACCAAAATCATATTTCCAGTATTCTAACTCTAGGAAGTAAATATTTAGTGCACTGTGATCCATTTAGTTTAGTAACTGTCACTGACATAAGTAATCCTGTGATAACTAATTGAGAAGGTAAGTTAGAAGTTGGTGCTGGTCCCACACACAAGGACTCCTGTGCTTTAAAGTGCAGGCATGTAAAAATCCATACCGTGAATGTAGCTGCATTTGTATTTTACTGCAGGTCCACTTTAATCCTATTTTAAAACCTGAAAAGAGCTTAATTTCCATGATAACTTGTTTTATATAAATATATGTGTATGTATATAATACATCTATGCACATATATGAACACTTTACTGTTGTTCTGTGGCAGTCTCTCTAGCCTGTGTCACATCATCCGCAAGCTAGTTGAACTGTGAAGTCATTTCATCAGATTGTTCTGGTTTTTGAAGGTCTACCTTTAATGTGAAACTGTGCTCATGTTTTGCTACTGTACATACTTTTCTGGGTTTGAATGCAATATCTTCTTTCTTGGTAGCACTACTGGTTATCAAAGAGTTCAGGTGAATAACGCTGTCCTTAAGGGGATGCGTTGTCTTTTCAAGAATGGATTTCTCTGTAACTGGCAGAGATACCTGTGAAGGCTGAAAGAGAAGAAGTCAGTTACACAAATACACTGCATTTGGAAGGAAGGCACGCATACTGCATCTTCTGATACTTCTGTTGCTATCTATGTACTACTGAGAGTGTATCTTTCTTAATCCATTCAGAATACGTTTTTCTTAAAGCTGGTATTTTTTTATAACCAACAATTGTGAGGGGAAACCTTTTAAAAGGTGGAGGATGACCCTCCTTCTTGGACACTAAAACATTGACTGCTCTTTAAGACTCACAAGACCACCACCCGGTACCAATGGTGATCCCATCCTCTGCCGGGTGATGAATAATTAGCACCTAAGGTTGTCGTCCACCTGCCTATGAAAGTCCTAGAGTATCCCTGACATTCGAAACATTTATGAAAAGGGGGAAACAAACATTTGGCTACTGGAACATATTTACTGTGCTGTACAGGGCAGGACTGCTGAAGTACGCTTCCACCAATGCAGACACAATTGCATTTTCTCCCTAAATAGCACTCTGGGTCTCACTAACAAGTACCACTGGTAAATCAGGAAGCTCTCATCCACAATAAGATACCCAGGATGCGGTCACGGAGGCTGATGTCAGGCTGGGAACCAGGGCAATGGTAAGGTACTCAAGGCTCACAGGGGGTGCCGGAAAGGCATTCAGAAGTACAACAACCAAACATCAGTGTGGGATTTGAGAAACAGGAGTTGGGTCACCAGTAGAAGAGGAAGGATACAAGACAAGCTGGGAAATGAGAAGTCAGCAAGCCTGACATCGCCTCCATGAGTTTGATTAGCAGAATAAAAAGACCTTTCTACTAATTTGAAGGGCTGTGGTCTTATTCTGTTAAGAAACAGGTGCTCCCTTTAAGAAATTATAGAAACCACAACATAGCTGGATGATCACAAACTTCAGGAGGAGGGGGAAAAGAAGAGGAAATATTTTTCTGTGTCCTGTTAGTGATATAGGATATAATTCTTAAGTGGGACTGGGGAAGACATGAAGTTCATATAATTAACAAGTCAAAATTTCAACCAATGAGTAAGTACTAGTACTGGCCAATGAATAAGAACAAGTACTGGCTTCTGAAAATACTTCCTTTAACAAAACTGCCTGATTTATAGTTTGAGACAGATGGATGGCAAATAAATGAAAGAAGCACTTTACTATTAGTAAGTCAATCCTTTGTTACCATCTCTCATACCTCTTTTTTCACAGATTGTACCTCTACAGCCTTCAGTGTAGAAGGTGACTTTGGCTTCACAACTTTTTCTTTCTCGGCTGCTTTTTTGTCTGGTACTTTTGGCAAATTTTCCAGTGTATTTTGGAGCAGATCACTTATTCTAGAATCTGCAAATACTTTAGCAATATCAAGAGCATTCTTTCCTGTATTTAAAAAAAAAATAAATATTAGCTGTGAAAATGAATAAACCATGAAAATGAATCTTGGCACTTGTTATTGCAACTGGTTAATGACACTACAGTAAATTGAATTTAATTAGGCCTCTATTTTATTAACCATTCAGTGTGCCAGCAGCGTGCCTGACATTGGCATGCGGACTGGCAGTCATCAGCACCGCTTGAAGAAATAAGGGCTTGCAGAAATGAGCTTTGAAAGCAAACACTGCAGGAATACTTGGAGTGGTTGCTTTGCTTTTCATGTCCTGACATTTGCAGCTTAATATACTGGTCCTGTAGGTTGTAATTATGATCTTTGAGAGCCGAGAGCATTTAGCATTAGAAGATGGCTGGCATAGTACAAGGTTAACAATGTAGACCAAGTTATTGTAGCTACCTACCTCTTCCAGTGCTTGTTCTGTGGGTGGCAAGGTGTCAGGGGAACACCCTGTGGCTTAAATAGTGTTGGTGCCTAAGAAAGGAAAAACTCTCCTGGATCTTATGAGATCAGACCCTGCGGCTGTAAAGTAGTTGCAAGACTAAACTGTCGTGTGAATTGGAACATCAAATGGTAAAATAAATGGAGAATACATATCCGTTCTACAAGCAGGGTTTCATCTGTAAGGCGTTTTGGGAAGGGAAGTCTCATTATGTAGCAACATGGCTTCCTACGTTAGAGCAAGGGCTTAAAATGTGATAAATGTTACCTGTTTAAATTACTCCCAAAATAGAAGAAATAATAGAGGAAATGATCCAAGGGCTGGAGCACCTCTCCTGCAAGGAAAGGCTGAGAGAGTTGGGGCTGTTCAGCCTGGGGAAGAGAAGGCTGTGGGGAGACCTTACTGTGGCCTTTCAGTACTCAAAGGGCACCTATAGGAAAGATGGGGTAAATCTTTTTAGCAAGGCCTGTTGTGACAGGACAAGGCGTAATGGCTTTAAACTAAGAGAGGGTAGATTCAGACTGGTTGTAAGGGAGAAATTTTTTACAAGGGTGGTGAAACACTGGAAAAGGTTGACCAGAGAGGTAGCGGAGGCCCCATCCCTGGAAACATTCAAGGCCAGGTCAGACGGGGCTCTGAGCAACCTGGCCTAGTTGAAGATGTTCCTGCTCACTGCAGGGGAGTTGGGCTAGATGACCTCTAAAGGTCCCTTCCAACCCAAAGCATTCTATGATACTGAATGAGGGATCTGCTGCGAGGAGGTAACGCTTCAGTAGTAGATCAGATTTGGTTTTCTGTGAAGTATTTTTTTCCCCAAGGAGTAATATTTCCAGGCTAAGCAGCAAGAAATTTTTTAACCAGTGCTGCCTGTGTTTAAAAATAAGTTATTTAAGTGGGTGGCAGGATACACACTGGCCACAACTAAAATCTAATTTTCCATGAAATAATATTAATAACTAGCTAAAATTTTTTTCACTAAAGCCACTTATAACTCTGTATATATCCTGTGAGGAGCAAGAGCCTCCTTAATCATGTAATTAATCATGTTACTTTATTTTCTAGATGCATAAAACCCAGGAAGGCTGACTACATAGACTAGTAACTCCATACTGTAGAAAACTAACTGAACCTAACTCTTACCTTCATCCCAATCCTGATAGCAATCGTAAATTCAGAACACTTCTCAAAGTGTTCCAAGAACTTAGGGTTTTTTTAATAAAACATATATACACACAAGAGACAGGCATTTTGGGGAGAGATTGATAGGTACCATTGCTGTTTGTCATCTGGATGTCAGCACCCGCGTTGATTAAAAAATAGACGATATCCAGTCTGCAGACCTCAATGGCTCTCATTAGTGGGGTTGCNTTGCCTATTGCAGGTGCATCCACTGCTGCTCCGGCCTTCACTATCAGTTCAGCAATATCTAGGTGTCCGTTATAGCAAGCATGATGGAGAGGAGTCCACAGGAAATTGTCTGTTGCGTTTACATCAGCCCTACAAAAGAGTAAGAGGAGTGCTGGCAGATGAAGCTAGCTTGTGTGTAACATCCACAGCTCCAAGTACAATCAGTGTTAATTGCCCACTGCAATGGCATATTCAATGTAAATAAATATTTTCATATTGCTACTGCTACTCTGAAACCATTTTAGTATCTGATATATAGCTTGTCATGGAATATTAATTGTAAGAGTGTGCCTGGGTGGCGACCATATCTCCCTCTAAGCCAACACAGTGCCCTCTACACAGAGGTTCTCACAGGTGCAGAGGAAAACAGGCATTCAAACGGCTCAGTCCTATAAAATGCTGCTAGTTTGTGTTCCAGCTTCACTGAGAATGTCAAAAAGCAGATTAACGAATTGAAAAAAGAATGCTTCCGGGCCAAGAACGGGTGCTCTAAAACACATGGCAAAATTGCCACCTGTCCAATTTACAAACAAGTTAGAGAAGGTCTGTCTTGGAAAATCTGAGGATTTAAAACTTTTTCAGCCACTGGACTAGATCTGTTTCTGCTCCCAGGTTAAAACTGGCGTGTTCTGGGGGATGCAAGGGCTGGTTTTGGGGAGATATTTGCAATATGCTGCCTTTGGATGAAGCTGAGGGGAAAAGCGTGATCAGCCCTTTTGCAACTGGCTGCCTTGGGAGCTTTTGGGCTGGGGTCATGCAAAAGCAAGGCTTGGGGAACAAGAGCCACCGGAGTCCATTAGTGGTGTTAAAAAGAAAGAAATATGGTTTCCCCCTTATCTTTGAAGAAAGCACAGTCCATGTCCATGCCCAGATCTGTGTGCCATGCATGGGCTCAGAAGGGGCCAAAACCTCCTGAGGGGATTCCCCGGTAGGATTTGTAAGTGCTCTGCAGCTGACCAAAACGTCAACAGCCCAGACACCAAAAATTTCAGACCTTGGGAACTTGCCTCTTGGGTGTTTCTACTTCCCTGTTACTAAGATGTGAAAAATAATAAACTAACCCTCTGTAACTGAGGATCTTATGGAACTAACTTTAATATTAAAAGTTATGTAAATAGAAAACAGACCATAGTCTGTTGCATCCAAATGTTTACTGGAAATTTATGCTTTTGAAAGCCCTTCCAAAATAGCAATTAAAAAAAAAAAAAATCTCAGAAATGATCTCTTACCCCTTTTCCAGAAGATACTGCACAACATCTATATTCCCACTTGCACATGCAGCCATCAAAGGTGTTTTGTAATATTTATCTTTTATGTCTACTGGCACACCCTCCTCAAACGCTTTCTGTAGAGACAAAATATCTCCTGCTCTGACAAGGTAGTTAATATTCATGTACATTTTCCTTGGCTCATCTATATACCAGGCACGGTCATCGTGCACGGGATGGGCAGATGAGTGGTCTCGGTTAAAACGACAGCCATCAGCAATGCTCTGAACAGCCTCAATCATGTACACAGGGAAGCCATCTTCCCTACGCGGACAGGCGCTCTTTGGAATAACACAAATGGGCACAGGGATGGCAATGCCTCTTCTGCCTCTTTGCTTCCCTTTCTTCTTCCCCTTCTTCCCTTTGGGCCCAAAGGATGTTATAAGACAGCTTTTCTGCAAGTATTTAGAGCCTTTAAAAAATTCTTCTATGTTGATTCCCTCAGGGAAAGACCCTTCATGCATTTCAGCAATAGTTTGTATTTGTTCAATGTCCACAAAGGCACACTGCTTCTGAATAACTGATACAAAATCCTCTTTAGCTACTGTCCCATCTCCTTGGTCGACGTCCTCGAATGCTTTGCAGAGCGCAGCCTGGTGCTCTAAGGACCAGTCGTACAGCCTCAGTGCCCAGAGGGGGTTGTCCTCCTTAGCCCCAGCCTTGGACTGTTCTATAAACGTATTCTCAATTTTACGCAATGCTGCTGCTGCTGCTTTAAAACCACCTTCCTTGGCAACAGCTCTTGCAGTCTTTGTTAACAAGTTTTTCCTTGTAGGATCACAGCCTAAAAATATAGACACAATTTCACTGATAATGCAGTGGAATTCTGAATTATGTAATATAAGAGACTTGTAATACATGTACAACTAATTGCCACAGGTCTACAATTTTATACTGTCTTAAATACAAATAGCAATAGTAGATGGAACCACATCATTGATCTCAGACGGGAAGGTCAGCCACGTGTCTGTATTTGTTTCCCAAAGGGAGATTCATTGGGAAACCCATGCTCTACTCCTCTGTCCACTCATGAATATGTATAGAAAGGCAGAAGTTCAGTGAAAATTTCACTTTTTTACTTAAAGTGGTGAGCAAGGTTAAGAAGAAACAAACTAAGATTAAAACATTAGTCACTGTTCTATGCTCCAACCTTGCAATTAGCCGATGGACCGCTAGTTAAAAGTTTGAATCACAAGACGAGAATGTAGGATTTTGCATGGTCCTTTTGAATAAAAAGTTGAAGTGCTGTGATCATCTGATTAAGTTAGAAAATGATCACAGCTGCTTTGGAGTATGTTTCAATGCCCAGGGGAGCCAAGTTTTCTCCATGACTACACTGAGATAATTTTTTCAAATGATCAGCAAACAAAAAGTTAATTTTCTATTGAAAGATTAAATATGATACTTCTAAAAACAGCTAAAACCAGAACCACTTCATACAGTCTAGTTCCAAATTACATAAACCTGTGATGTTTCTGCTGCTTTCTTTAAGGAATGTTTTATCTCAGGTGTGGGAGCAGAAATAAGTCATAATAGCTTATGTTAGGCACTTTGTAATGAGAATTACATACACCCCACGATACCTCAGAGAGTCAAATCTTTCATAAATGCCCAAGTGAAATCTTTCCTTTTTGCAGAAAAAGAATATACATGATAGTTGCAAAGTAACTTATTTTTAATTTACCTCTTTGTCCTATAAACTTGCAGCAATTTGTAAATCCTCCTTCCGCAGCGTAATGAAGTGGCGTGTTACCATTCATAGCAATCAGGCCCAAGTCTCCATTGTAAGCAGAAATAATCCTCAAAATCTAGAAAAACAAAGACAGTACTACCAAAACTCTTCTCTGTTTCTTAAGATGGGGAAGTGTGAGAACGATTTACAAATAAATGCAGTATCATATATTCCCAGTTTATACAGTGAACTTCTCTCCCATGCCCAGCTGATCAATGCACACATAACATTCAAGTTTTCTACAGTACTATGTTTACTAACTGAGGAAATAAAAAACTTGTTCAGTTGTAGAAATCAAGGACAACCTACACTCCTGCCAGCCTCCTGCAGGTCACTGTCTTTAAAGTAACGCTGATGTTGCATGCACAATCAAAACTGCGTAATTTTATATACTTTGAAGATGATATGAGGGATAAGGAAGAAAGTGCCTACCTGCAGCTGTTTGCATCTACCCTTCTTATGCTGGTAATGTTTCACCCTAGTCACATAGCTGTGACATGCTACACATTGGGAAAAACAAGCTCTCCAACAGAGCTGTTCACACCAGACAGCCACACTAGCACACACACTCAGAGGTACCCTGGCAAAAAAGGCTCTGCAATTATGAGAGAGATTCTATCACTGCTGGATTCCCTTTGATACTTAAACAGAAGCTGCTTTTGGTTGCTGATTATTATGCTTTAATCAGCTGAGATACTGGAATCAAAAAAAGAAAAAGAAAAAAAGCCAAAACCACCCAACCTCAAAAAAAACCAAACAAAAAAACCACCCCAGGTTTGGCTTTGCAGCAATGCTTTAACACCACAAATGACGATACCTCAAAAAAGCCTCCTTTGGCTGCAAAATGTGCAGCACTGTGTCTTTCGAGGTCAAATTGGTTAACGTCGCCTCCTCTCTCAAGCAGACCACGCACCAGCTCGAGAACACCTTCTCTTGCGGCTTCCATTAAGGGTGTGCGACCCGTAGCCTGTAAGGTAAAAAGAAAACAAATCAGAATGTGTTTCGTATGCTAATTCAGCTTGGAACAATATGATCTGATTGTTGCAAAGTGGCATAAAACTGAGGTCTCCTTTTAGGTATTATGAAAAAAAGGAGACAAGTCTAATGGTTTCAAAGATACTTGTAGGTAAACTTTAAGAATCTAGTCATAATGCTGCTAAAATACGCGAGGTAAAATCCCAGCGGCTTGAGTACATTAGTAACTTGAGTCACTTTGATAGTCTGCATGAAAATCAGTTCCTTAGTTAAGGAATTCTTTATTCTCTGCACATGTTCTCACGCACGTTTATGAAACCTAACATGAAATACCACCTCGATCATGAAAGAGTGTAAGGAGCTGTGGCTGGAGGAGTGCTACAGGGAAGGCAGAGCAGCTGGGGAATTTCACTACTGTTCTGAGAGGAAAAGTTCACATTCTAATACATCAGTGCTGTCTCTTTCTCTAGATAACGGTGTATCTTTGTGATTAGCAGTACCTCTTTTCTTTACAATCTGGTGACCTTCCCAAGAACAGAGCACATCCTAGATCGGAGATCACCTGCTATTAACATGTTGGCCCACAGCAACACTTAGAGTATCTGACTTGCCACTTTACAGAGGGGCAAAGAGAGTAGTGAGCCATGGATATTGTTTCACTGAACCATACTTTCTTCCCTGATATCTGTCTTTCTCTGGGCCTAGCAAACCCTTCCCATTACGGGACCAGGTATGAGCCCATCGTTACAAAGAAATGCAGGTTTCACATACTGCAGGCACACTGAGTACATGAAGCCAACACATGCATGAGAGGATGGGATAAGTATGTACAAACACTGGTTTTGCTATAGCTACAAGCTAGGAAGGATATTGCAAATCTAGGACCAAAGCAAAAGCTATAGGTAGCTTTAAGGGAAAGCTTGAGCCCCTTGACTTGATCAACAGCACAGAGCTTCAGAACTTCAGGTCTTTATTAAATTAAAGAAGTAAACAAATCGATTACTGAGATGTACAACAGAGAGAGAAGAGTTTTTTTATGTCTCATCCCTGCCTTGATTGCCCATCAGATTTTTCACACTGAACTCATGTTTCATTATTTCAAACCTGAAAACCTGAGGGCACATCCAGGCAAAGTACAAATTGGCATTGCTCCACTGAAGTCCAGTGAACTGCAACTCCTAAGAGCTGGCCCAGTTACATTTTGTTTTTGTAAAATACTTGCACTCTAATCCACAAAAATCTAAATCAGGATACGTGGTTCAAGCAGAAGACTTAAATCTCTGCTCCTGCAGAAAAGGGTGATAGAGAAGTAGGGAATAGGCATGGCCACACAGTTAAGCACTTGTCACTGCTTTATTATTTTAATGTGATGACTTCAGGTCATATACTCTAGTCATCTGGTAACTATTCTGTACTCCTGTATGTATGTTCTTAGTTACAGAAATTTTCATACCGGGTTGCTTGCATTGGGATTTGCTCCTCTTTCCAAGAAATTCAGACATATTTCTTTAATATCACGAGCTTGCTCACAGGCTTGTAGAAATACAGGCTTCCCATCAGTAGTACAGTTGTTAACATCTGCACCATAATCCAAGGCAATTTGGGTGCAGTGGTAGTGCCGCCTTGTAGGCAAAATGCAGTAAAACAGAACACCTGCAAAGAGAAACAGCAGGGATTATGGTGCAATACTGAATTAGTAGAAAGGTTACTTAGGCTGTAAGCTCCACAGCTGAACAGACAAACTCCTTCAACACAGACCCCCTAACTTCTCTTTGGGTGTATACACGCAAAAAAGACTTCTAGTTTAGGGCCTTTGAACTTGGGGGGTAAACCAGAATTCAGTATGTGACAGGTCATGGGAGGAACACGATTCTCAATCGCAAGTTATCTTGCAGCTATGTACTGAAGGGACCTATGATTTAAAGGCCTAGACTGTTCAGGGAGAATTATTTTCATTTTTATCAGAGCTCTTATGGCCAATAGCTTCTGTTGTGCTGTAAGGATTACCTTCAACCACGGTTCCTCTCTACAGATTGAACACAATATACATAGTATGGGGGTCATTCGATGGGATTTCTGGTCTGAATATGTTCCCTTTTACTTACCTTTCCCTTTATTATCCACAGCAGTCATGTCTGCTTTTGCTTTTGCTAATACATCCAAAATGAACTCATGGCCTAGCTCAGCTGCCTTCATTGCTGCAGTACGTCCCATTTTGTCCTGGACGTCTGGATGAGCTCCTTGTTCCAGCAAGAAGTTGCACATGTCAATGTCATTTTTAATGCAGGCCAAATGAAGGGCACTACATCCTTCCACAGGATCTGTGAAATTAATGAGATTTCGGAATCCATTCCGGACCAGCTTTTCTATTTGCTTCTTGTCTTTCTGGTGAACACACTGAAGAAGTTTGTAGATCTGTAAGTTTAGAAGCCTGTTATCTACTGGTAACATCCTGGAATAAGAAAAAATGGCTCCTTTCAAGGATGTAATTTCTGCATGGGGAGAGAAGAAAACATGTGAACTCAGAGATGAGATTATAATTCCATGCCATTAAGAACAGGAATCAAACTATATTCGAGGCATGAAAATATCCACTTTAACTTGACAGAGCACTAAGCTTTGAATGAATTTATCTCATTTAGTATATATAGCATATATAGAAACTATATAAACACATGTAACACCTTGCAAAATTGTTCTCTCTAGTCTTCAAACTGTTCTGAAGAAGTCTCATTCAAGGTGAAAACTTCACAAACTGTAAGGTAACTGCTTGCCATTCAAGGTACTGTTATAATGTACAATTACTTAGAAGCCTAAAGGGAGGCTGATCATCTGTCATTTTAGTACTTCAAAGGGAAGAAAAAATCTCAAGTTACAGTGTCCTCTGCACTTGCTGAAACATAAAATTGATACTAGCATCGCCTCATCAGCACATGAGCACCTTCCTTTTTTTGATAGCTGATGCATGAACTTCCTGTTGGGCTGTGTACTAAATGAGTAAATTGCATTTCTCTGCAGCAAAACCCCTGAGGAAAAAAAGATGCAGACAGTGGGACACTGGCCTGGAAATATGTTACCCCAGGTGATGCAACACATGGTTCTTCAGGAGAGGAAAAGGGCAGTGTAGGAAACCAGCTTTGCATTTGCCTCAATTCTGAGGGTTGGTTTTTTTTTCAGGCTTTTTAGCTTCTTTTAGCTAGTCTCAGCACATGTGACTGGAGGGCCAAGCAAGAGTCAGACATTATAAGGACTATTTCTGAAGCGTGCGTAAGTGGATGGGAAGCTTCCCATCAGCTTCAGCAAGCCTTGGGTCAGCCTGTCCTCCAAAAACAGTGCGCTTACTGGACATGCAACAAAAAAATGTGGAGGAACAGGGTCCTGCTAGGGAGTACTTGGGTTTTGGGGGGGGCAGGTATTAGCAATATAGCCTGTCAATGGGACCACTCAGCAATCTGCCTGGCTACTGCTGGGTGCTTTGTGAAAGTCCAAGGAAAGGTGAGTTTTAAGAGAGATGCAGAAGGAAGTACAATTTCAACAGACTTTTTGAGGCAACACCCCCCCTTCTAGAAAGGAAGCCTGAGAGAAAACTGCAGGAAAAATAGAAAAAAATGAATGAAGGCTGGCTAATCATGTTAGGAATGGATAGAGTGCGGTAATATTTGTACCACAGGTACAACATGCCAGTTGTTGTTTCTACCATCTTTCATTTCTTTTGAAGTTCTATGTCCAGCCTATTTTTGGAGCACCAGAGACGGGTCAAGTTCACTGTTGACAGATTTGTGAGAACTGTCCCTCTTGTGTTTTCCCGCACTAAACAAGCTCCTTGGCACTCTCCCTGCGCTTCTGGCCATGCTGCCTAAAGACACCTGCAGCCCTGAGTCAAGCGCGGTGTGCAAAACAACCCCATGACACCATCTGATGCAGCTGACCCCAGCTGATCGCTCCTCCCTGTAACAGAGTTAAAATAGCGAGGTCTTTCAGGAGAGGAGTAAGGAAAAGGTAGGGAAGGGCCATACAATGCCTGGAGCTACTTAAAAGCTGCCTTTTCTAGTCTATGGAGCGTTGCAAAAATGTTGTAACATGTCCCTGTTTTGCTAGAAAAACTGTTTGTCATTGTAAAAGTTTTGACCAGCTCTACGCCGTGTTCTATTTGAATTCTTATTAGAAGCTGCTCATTTGCAGAAGCATTTAACTGGGCACTAAAATGCAAAGTCTTTCTCTTTCCAATGTAATCTGGCCAGAATAGGTCAGCTGCTCCCACACTTTGGGGGCTTTCTCTTGTTTAAAAATGGCATTGCTTAAATGCTAAATTATTTTCTGTGTAGGTCTTATACAACACTCATTCTGAACATATACAAAGTATATTCTTACATTGCACGATTAAATCATTAAGTAGCAATAACTTAAATCTATTGCTTGTGGCTTGTTCATCTCATCTCTACCATGTTGTGATTCTTGTGGTATATTGTCTTGTGAAAGGGAATAAATGCAGAGATTTTTTTTCTACTGACAGGGGTTACAACTGTAGCAGCACTCCAGTCCTAAAGTTTAGAGTTGAGAAATAAGGCTGCTTCTCGGTAATGCTCTGGTAGAAGTGAAAACTAGAGTCCCCTATGGAGTCTAGCTTTTAGAGCCTGAAACATTAGGAAGTAATTTCTGAGCAAAGCCTCAATACAGTAAGCTTTTTCTGACTTGTAAGCACAGGCAAAGAAGCGGTGTAAACTCTGCAGAGGCTGTGAGGAAGAGCAGCAAGAAGGTACTGCAGGGAAGGCTCTTGCAGTATTTACAGCACTGAAATTCAGCAAAATAAATGTTTTTTATAATGCTTAGATAGAGCTGACAAGCTTAAATGTTCTTTCATACTTTTGTTCCATTTCCCACCANGCTGCAGCAGTAAGGAATTTGGGTTCATTTCCAAAAATGGGAGAATTTCTTCCCACTGTAATTCATTATTTGCACCTGGACCTTGCACAGTATTTTTTCAGGAACTCATTTAGGATCAAAACTTGCCTTTTCTTCTCTTCTTTCTCCCCCCTGAAGCTGTAAACACTGAAGAAACAACACTCTCCACGGAAATAGTTTAGCAATGCTACAGAACATGAGCAGCATGGCAGCTGATAAAAATCTGTTAGTAACATTTGATGAAGGCACAAATGGATATAATATTCAATGCATATGGATTTGGATTTATTTTATGGATTATCCTTGAGATCAGAACAGCGCTAGTGCTACATCTGGCACAAACATTACACTCAGTCTCTGAAGTACCAGCACCCAGAATCAGTGTGTCCCAGAATGCCATGTTTCCCAGCGGGTGAGACGACACACTTGCAAAACAAGTCTGAAACTACAGTGAAACAAGTACGTGATTAGGTATTACTTGCTCCCTACAACCCTTGCCCCATTCAGGACATGAGATTGACAGCACACCTTACACTTACTGCACGCTTTCCTTTTTTGCTCACAGGGTAATGTATTACTCTCCATTACAATTTTAGGCCCAGTTCAGCCTGATCAGTTTTTCCTAGTGCTTTTGAGATACTTATCATGACATTCTTCTAATACTTTACACACAGTAACAAAATTATTTCCGTAAACATAAGCAAAATTATTTTCATCAAAATGGTGAAGTATGCTGTTATCGCAATTCAACCACCAGAGAGATCCTACCACGTTTAAAGTCTTTGCTTCAAAGCATTAAGGACCAACAATTTAGATGAAAACAACCGTAACATTTTAACTGTAACAGTTAATATTTCTTTGCAGTATTTCTTGAAAGTGACTGGATCAAATTTTATTAGAAGTTTCTACAGTAACAGAATCAAAGTAAGACAAATGGTATATAAAACTCTACCCAGAGTCAGGTCAAGTTACAAGCAAGTGAAACAGGCTTCTATAATGAAAGTATAACTACAGCATCCTGCAAATTTTCATTAAGTAAATATTACCAACCATAAGTACTTCATAGAGTTTTTATCACTTAACGTCTAACAGATCTTTTAATGGAAAAGGAGGGATCAGTAACATGGCTTTGAGATAGTCATGCTCTGGGGAGGGCTTCACGAAGCTATAATCATAAATCCCAAGCTTGTAACATCCGCTTGGCAACAATTTTATCTGTTGACAAACACCAACAGAATCACTACCTTCATTCTGCCAGCTTGTATCATCATTTTGGCGGAGAGCACGAACTCCTTTCAAATTCAGATTCACCCTTTTCCTGGTACACCTAGTATTAAGGAAATCATTTTAATCAGATTCTTGTTTTCTCACAAAGCTTTCTGAGCTGCGATCGAATTACACTGATAGAGAGGTAAGGTCTGGTGGCCAGCGCTCTCACTCGCTGACTCTCTGTCAAAGCCTGGTGCCTGAAAGCACTTGTAACTCCTTTTTTAAAGTTTTCAACATTTTTCAATTTCAACATTTCAAGTTGGAAACATCCCTCTAATTATCGCTATTCACAAACCAGTAAACAAAACTTTCATGTGTTTTATCTTTAGTGAGAGAAAACAGCTTAGCACTTTCTAAATTTAATCTATTTGAATGCTGGCCATAGAGATAAGCATGAGCCCTACATGCTGGTATAAAAGAAACCAATATGGTAACAGTGCCACACTATATTTACAGCTTTCTACAAATAATTACACTGAATTTTTGGCTGTGACTAATGTTGAATAGGAGTGATGCAGCAAAATCCTCCTAAAATTGAATTCCAGTAAAACCAATGGCCTTTAAGGATGGGTTTTCTCTTCTGAGCCCTTCTTGGTGTTAACTCAGCCTTGGGCTGAGGCATAGCTTAGCACCAGGTGATGGTGGCTTCCCTGGCGCTTCCTGTCTCAACTGAGCAGATTTCAGTCTTGTGTTGCGATCTCAGCCCCAGTACAGCCCTCTGGGAAACTGGGACCAGTCCCGAGTGCTGTAAAGACAGTCTGAAGTCATGGCTGGACTAGATCAGAAGATGTGCGTTCTTCGGTCTCCAGTTCGCCTTGCAACTTTCAGTCCCTTAAGAATTCATCCAGACTGGATGTAATTGAGCCCAAGTGGCCAGCAGCAGGCAGCCTTCGGGGCCGGCCAGCACCTGGCAATCAGGTGTAGGAGCAACACGTGCTGGGGACAGGGGCTGCTAGGAGGTTGCTCCTCAGCCGGGAGGAGAGCTCGGGCTCCCTGCAAGCCCCTGGGCTGCTAGGCGGTTGGTGATGAGGTGCCGCTGCACCCAGGAGCAAGCAGCAGGGTGTGCAACCGCTTGCACTGAGCCTGAAGCGCCGAGGGCCCCACGACGGCCAGGTAAGGGATAAAGTTGGTGATGGGTCCCGCTCCTTGGGCTGCAACTCAGAGGAACTGGTGGGCTGCAGGGGAGACTGGCTCTAACAGGAGAGGAACTGCTGGAAAGGGAATACGTTGCAGGGCTGGCGCTGACCCCCACTGTACCCTTCAGTGGTCAGGACTTGTCTGATGATGCAGCAGGACAAACTGAGGTAACTCCCAGCCCGCCGCCCGCCTCTGAGAGGCGCCAGGCGGAGGCGGGTGCCGATGCCTAGCGCGGAGCGTTTCTTCCAGCCACCTGAAGCAGGCGGCGCCCTGCGCTTGAGCTCCTCACGACCCGCCGGCCCCGCCCCGACC
>Ga0065711_1035139_pt1 | contig 22741 bp, 9 predicted proteins | sample Hoacrofraction12_FD_59098 | JGI IMG/M metagenome (GOLD analysis project Ga0065711, IMG submission 59098) | Hoatzin crop microbial communities from Cojedes, Venezuela - Epithelial fraction 12 v2 (version 2) | ecosystem: Host-associated > Birds > Digestive system > Esophagus > Crop | place... | reverse complement strand
GAATGATGATGAACTAGGTCTGTGGTCGCAGGTGTGTCCTGGGCAGGTGGGAGGCTGTGGGCATTCTTTGCTTCTCTTGGTATGGAGCGAAGTGTTTTACAGTTGTGACAGCCAGTAGAAACTAAAGAAAGTGAATGAAGATGAGGTAATTTCTGACTGTTATGAATATTATCAGATTAAAGGAGGCTACAGTATAGTCAGGGGGTTTCTGTTAGAGGTGTGGGTTTTGTTTATTTTGTTCTGCTTGTTCCACTGGGTAAATTGTCCACTAACTTTAAGGGTAAGCTTTCGCTGAAACTAGCACTCATAATGGTGTTGACAGGTCAGCAGCTAACTAAAAGCAACTTACTGTGGTGTAGACAAGCCCCATGTATGTGTGGGCTCAGAGGCTCAACTGTGTCTATTACATGTATTTGTTATGTGCGTTATATATACCTTAACACTTTAACTGGATGCATGTGTTCAGAAGGTATGAAGTCTTCTGTACTGGGCATATGCTTGAATTTGAAAGAGGGTTAGTGCATAAACATTTGAGGGTTGGAGATCTGTGAAAAGATGATCCATTTAGAACAGAAAGCTGTTTGGCTCAGGTGGAAATGAGGAAAAATTGCAAGTGTGTATCCCAAGTTCTGCGGGTTTGTGATAGTATGTGTTACTTGTCTACATAGCCCATCATCTCTTGTTCTACACAGATATTTGGAGGAGGTTGTTATGTAGGATAGGTGGTTTAATTAAGGCACATAACATCAAGATGAGGGAAACAATGTAGTATGGAGAGGGCTGTATAGAGAGTGCATAGAACCAATTTTTCTTTTATCACGTTAGCTGTGAGGTAGGGAAGTAGAGAAAGAAAATAGTAGTCTCATACTAATTCTCCTGGATGATCCAGTTCTCTCCTTGTCCTTGGTGTGGAGTTCTCATTATTCACTTAAACTTTTACAACGGTGATCAGTAATGCGTGCTTCTGGCTAACTAAACTTGAGACCCTGTCTTGCAGAAGTATAAACCCATCACAACTGAAATTAAAGCTTGTGAAATCTGTGTTGAACATAGTCTTTTAAGGTGCTCAGTGTCAAGAACTACCACTCTGAGGGGACGATTGAGAGTAGTGAGTATTTCTTACATGAACAGGTTGCCTCCGTATTACAAAAAGAGAAAGGCAGTAAAAATCCACTCTTAATATTGGATGTAAAAAAACTGTGTCTGTGAAGTATTTGTATTACAATAATGAATACCATTCTTTGGAGCAGGGTTTATTTAGACCCCAGCAAGGGATGGGGTTGTACATAGAACAATATTCAGAGTATTGTCCATCTGGAATGAAGCAAACTGCAGCACACCTAGCTAAATGCTACTGTGATGTGTGTGTGTGTGTGTGGGGATGTTGGTGTGGTTTTTGCTGGTTTTATTTCTGAAAAAACTCTCTGAAAATTGAAATTGATCATTTGGTAGTATCTTGGATCATCAGTCCAGTCGGAATACTTGAATCTGCCACATAGGTCTACTCTGCTGTAGCTTAGTAAGTGGTAAATGGCTGTTTTTTTCCAGTCAGCATCGGAAGATAGCTAGCTAACCACTGTTTTTTGCAAGCACGATCTCTTCCACATGAATGGGAAGAACTTGGTGAAAGAATCTGAGCTCTAGACTCCATGTGTTGATTGTGGAGAGTGATTACTGTAACAGGTCATGCATATCTTTGTGTCCATAGTTGTTGTTTTTCTCTAATATTGATTCTTTCTGGTCACTGCCTTAGTTGTATCAGGTTGCTCTGTTTTGGTTTTGTCTTTTTTCTTTTTTTTATTAATTCTTACCACCTTGTCCAACAGGTTTTTTCCTCTCTCTGAATTCGGTGCTGCACAAGTGTCTCTCTTCACTTCTCTGTGAAAATGGAGAAGCATCCTTCAGACCTTGGGCCTTTTAGCAAACCAAGTGAATCTGAATATTTGTCTTCTCAGTAAATTGGAGGAGAGCAATGGTGATTTATTTGGAAAACTGTTAAAGTAAAATTTTTTAACTTGGCTTTTTCCCTGTTTGTCACTTTTTTCAATCTGTGCTTGTGTTTATGCTGGATCATCTTCAAGATTTGGCTTATAGATTTACAGCGTGTGAACTGTGCCTTCTTCATTCTCACTGCCGTTAGCAGTGTGAATGCAGGATAAATGTTTTATGAAACTTAGAGAGGTCTGGTTTAGCACTCCTCTTCAGATATCCAGTATGCATATAATCTTCAGGAAATTTAATTTCTAAATCTGGACAAGTCATTGCAGGTTCTTAATTTAAAAAAAAAAAAGCCATCCAAATTTGAATAACATCGGACTATAAAAGTCCAGAAAAGAGAAGTCGTTTGCATGGACAGTGAAGGATGTGTCCCTGATGCAGAAATGAGGATGCTGAGTTTCCACAGAGATCATCAAAATTGTTTTTCTTTGACAGACAACTTTGCAAACTCCTCAGCTACTTGGCTGACGTCTTTCACTCTTAGGCAGATATCTGGCATGGGAGACTTTGGTCAAACTGCTTAAAATTTGGCAAATAAATCTTATACAGATTTGTATTTGTATAATGTGCTAAAGCCAAATAAAAATTCTGAATAATTAATGAGTGTCGCTCCAAAAGAAAACTGGTCTGAGAAACTTTGCCTGAGATGGTAAGAAATAACTGAGCTGGTGAGGCTCATCTGAGTTTCTTGAGATGAGTGGTTCAGCTCATCTCAACTTCTGAGAGATTGTTGGCATGATGAAACATAAGGGTGGCCAATGAGTGTAGGTTAAATTAGTCTCCTGGCTCTTAGTAAGACTTACATTGGGAGACGAGGCACAAAGTGTTTTCATGTACAAAATGATAGAAGGGAAAACCCCCTATCTCAGTGGATAACAGCCTTTCTTATAATTTCAGAGGAAATTATTCAGGTCCAGGTATTGTTCTGCTAGGAAAAATAAGTCACCCACAACTCTTCCCCCATGCACCATTAGTTTCTCATTAACATTACTTCAATGTGTTTTATGATGTTATTACATTACGATCTCATGGCATAGGTTCTCTGCATCTTTGATGGGACATAACCTTTTCCTTGAGTTTTCTTTTGAAAGAATAATACAACTAGGTGCTTAAGTTTGTTTTCACTAGACTTAACAGGAATTCAGCTCAGAAGAGCATTGCTTAAGGATGTTTCACACAAGGCTATTGGAGAGCTCAAGATGGCTCTTTAGTGTGTATGGTAATGACAAGTCAATGACCACAAACTTCCAGTTAAGTCACAAAGGAAAGCGTGGGTCTGTCTTTGGAGTTTTCAGGGGATTAGTGTGTCAACAGAAAATGTCTTCAATAATCCTACTTCTGTGTCTGCACCCCCATGTGGGAAGTTGACCTTTACTCAGTGTCAGGCAAACATGGTGCTGCATTGTTAGTATATGAATTAATTGTTTTTATCAAGGAGGTAATGAAGTAATATGATGATGGTTTGATGAGTAGAGGTAACGCTTCATTGTAACTTATTTATATAGTACCACTTTGGCCTATTCTCGCCATTTTGTCTGTCCTGCTAAAGCCAGTTATTATTTGTTCAAAAATCATGATCTTGTATTTAAAATTTTATGTAGCAAAATAAAAATTGGTGACTGGAGAGCACAAATACCAAATGTTGGAACTATTTGTAAAGAGCTGATATTTTGATTCAAGTGGAAAACTGAAACAATGAATATTATGTTGGTCAGCTTATTCAAAAACAAAAACCCCTCTTATCTGGGCAGCTTTGCTGGTTAAGCTGATGTGCAAGTAATATAAAGCATTATCGAGCACGTGCTGCTCTTTCTTTCCTATCACCAGCTACAGTGGAGCCATTGATGTGGGTTATTGGGTTGTATTTTCATTGTTGTTTAAAAAGTCTTCTAAAACAGACATGGTTACTCCAGGAAAAGGAACACTCAAATTCACAGTGCAGCTCTCCTTTTTAGGGCTAATGAGGTACACCTTGGCAGCTTAAGTCTGTAGGTTTAGTTACTGCTGCTTGAGGCTCTGTTAAATGAATGGGCAGTGTCTGCCACATTGATGATATTTACATTAGCAGGCAGCATGCTGCAACTGAGGAAGATTGTAGAGTGAAGCAGTGAGTTAGGCAGACCCAGTGTCCGCAGTGTGTGTACTTCATGGGGCTTGATTTTAGACTAGTTGTAGTATGGTTCTGTGGACCAAGTATACTCCAAACATTCCTGGGTATTAGGTGTTTTCCCAGAGTTCTGGTTTAGTTTAATCTGAGAGATGCCCAGATCATGCATTTGGAAACTTCTCTGAGATGTGAACTGAAGTACAGTAAGTGCGGTGACACAGATTTACTTTGGAAGTGCACTCCTGATCCAGGTTAAAGTGCTAATGTAAATGTACTGACTGGATCTCTAAAAGGCTTCTTGGAGCGCTGCAGAGAGTTGAGCTCTGCGAGGGCCTGGATTCTGCCTTCTCCTGCCTCCTAAGTGCTGTTGTCAGGACTGCAGTAATTGTCCTGCTGCTCTTTGAGTAAGGACTGTGTGTTTATCTTGACTGGTAACAGAATCTCTGTTCCCAAATTACTGTCCCTGGTTTTGAAATTGTGAGTGAAAATGACTGGTGTTAGAACCGCAATAAATTCTGGAAAGTGGTTCTTTCATGGTTCTACTTCGGTTAATCGAGAATGAAACTAGCTGTGTGAGCAGCAGGTTATGAAGCCTGACTTCCTGTGGCTTTGTGTCTTGTGGTTGGATTTTTCTGGGTATACTGTATTGTGAACTCTGAAAGTATTTTCATGTGTTTGGGGCATTATCTGTCCTGTATGTTGGTTTTTGTAACGTAGCTGAGCTCCTGTTGCACTGGTTCTCATGGGGCACTAGTTTTGATCTCTCTCCTTGATTTGACTGTTTATTTCCACAAAACTCATAGGACTTAATTATCTCTGAAATATTTACCCTTATGTTAACTTCTGAATTGTGGCCAGTTTCAACAAAACTTGAGGGGAGGGGGGAGGGACAGGACATACAGAGTAGCTTGGCTTCCTAATGTTGCATTTTATTTATTTTCCACTAATGGTATCTCTTGTTTTAGTGCCTTTTTATATTTACCACTATTTTAAATTTCTTCCAGAAGAGTTAAAAGTATTTCCCTCCCCCTAACATTTCAGTTGACATATCTGGAAGTGGGAAATTATGCAACTTCTTAACAGATGTTAAAAATCTCTTCTGCGTAGGATAGGTGAAGTTCTTGAGAGTGTCCAACATGCTTATTAAACCACCTCCAAATAAATATATGCAGGTCTAAAGTTTGCTTTGATGTATATTTTAGCCTTTTGTAATAGACACTGTAATACACACTGCTACCACATATGGTAGTTTTGGACCATGATTCTAGGAGAGAAGTGAATGAAAGTTTTGAAGATGAATAATGTATTGAAGCCTCTGGAGTACAGCTAGATTGGATTTTGTGGGTGGTGGATTAGGAATTGGAGGGGGTAGGGACCTGTGTTTGTGAAAGCCTTTGTGACCTTGGAAGGCTGCTGAAACTCTAATGCGCTTTGAAAGTTTCCGGATGAGAAATACTGTACTGAAGCTCTGTGGTACTGCAGGCTGAGTTCTGAGAGTTCTGTCTTTGGTGTATAAAGCTAAAGAAATTATTCCTCTTACTTCTATTTTAAGTGGGCCTATACTCAAAGCACTGACTTGAGAGAGCTGCTGTAGAGGTATGAAAGGTGAATCTAGCACAGATGTTACTCAGTTTCTTTCTGTGTCCTTTCTGCTCCTGCTTTCCATTTCTCTAGTGCAGAAAAAATATTTGTTTTATTTGTTGTAATTCCAACAAGAAAATCTCATCCTGGTCAAAAGGTACTCTGCATTTCAGTTTGTGCACAAGACCTCACTTCAGATATGATACGAGTTGCAGGCACTTATTTCTGCTGTCTAACGTTGAGTTTGATTCTGTGTGGTCTATTTGAGAAAAATTGTTTATAGCTGATTTTTCAAGAAAAGGATGCTTTTCTTTAGTGTGCATATTCAAGACAAACATGAAATGCTTTTCTTATTTCAGCTGTTGTAAAACTTGAATCCAGATCTAACAGAGGTAGTCCATTGACTCCTTTAGGGAGTGATCAGTCCTGCATCTTAGAAGGCAGAGAAGCTCCATCTAGCTCAATAGAACCCCAGTGCACAATACAGTCTGTTAAGAGTCACGAACATCTCACTTTGGGTGTTGTCAGTAAGAACTGAAGTGGTGCCTCTAAGGAGGTTATTAACAATGTTTAATTACAGGTGGGATTTACAGGCATCTTTAGTGAGTGTTATCCGGTAATTGTGGGACTACTGCCTATAGGTGTATCAGACTGACTCCTCAGATGTGATGTTTATCTGTTTGTTAGCTTGTTGTGTTTTCTCTGTCTTTACCGCTTTTCCAGGAGACATATTACAGCAAGGGATTTTTTATTTCACTTTTCCTTTTCTATGAAATAAAGTCTTTTTCTAATGTTCTTTTATGGGGTGTGTGAAAAATACTGTCGTACTACTAATGATAATATTAAAATACCCAGTACTTGATCTGGATTCATTGTTTCCTACTCTTCTCCTTACTGGTTGCTTAGGTTGGTGGATGAATTTATTGGAATCATCCAAAGTCTAGGTTCTGGCTGATGATGTTACTCTGAGGAGCATGCTTTCTAAACTAGTAGAAGGTTCTGCATAAAACTTCAAATAGTAGGTGTTTTATACATAAGCAAAATGTAAACAATCTTGTGAAAACAGTAGCTAGAGCTGGGGGGAGGGTGTGTGTGAAACCTGTTCTGTAATTCCTCCATAAGTGCACCGCAATCGAACTGCTGTTTAAAACATAACCTAGATATTCATAGGCATTCAGTCATTTAAAAGATGCTTTAATAACAGCAGTTGCTTATTTTGTGGAAGGTGTTTCCAACGAACTGTACTTCAGATTCTGTGCATCTCTTACAATGTAAAGAAACTGGAAGCAGTTTAAGGTGACTCTCTCTTTTAATAGTCGTTTGTGGGATCAAGGAAAAGACAAGCATACCACCTTTGTGGATGACTACGTTGGTAAGGGGCATTATCTGCTAGAGTCAAATAGCTGTGCAGTCTCCTCTGGAGGCAGGCCTTGAGAGCTCATCTGTTTTTTATAAATGGTAAAAGCTATAGTTTAACATTTTCCTGCGTTTTAAAATTGAAGTAATAATTAGGCTTTCGTGTGATGTGAAGAAAGGCATTGTTAAGACTCTGCCGTAGTGACATTGGTGTTTCATATCCTACTTTTATATTATAGTAAATGATAGAATTTATTACACTTCTGTTTCCCCTTCGGTTTGCCTTATGCTGAACCATGTCTATGCTTCTGTATGTTTTGTTACTATATTTCAGTGTGAGAGTGATGGAGGTTAAGAGCAATTGAAGGTCAATATCTAGCTTGTAACATTAAATCTGGTAGGATGACGCCTCAATTTCTTAACTAGAATGCACCAAACACACAATTTTAGGCCAGAAAAGAACTTCTCTAAAATATTTGATGAACTCAGAATAGTGGCTGTTGTTAACCATAGCAGCTTACTATGTGGTTTTGAGTATTTTTGCAGTATTGTTTTAATTTAAAGAAAAAAAGGAAAACTGGCAACTTAGAATATCTGACTTGTGGAGGGAAGGGGATAAGATTAGACTGTCAAAACAATTTGTTATTTTTTTTAACATCAAGTGAAATGGGGCTTGACTTAGAGTCAGAGGGGAAGAAGTAAAATTGAAGTATAGTTCAGGATTCTTGAAATGAGCTCGTGCGCTGCTGTTGCCAATGGCAGGGAACAGAATTCAGCATGGTCAGAAAAATGTCACTGGGGAAAGTACTCTGAAATGTTTTTTTTTAAACCCTTTATTAATTTACATTTGGAAAATATTTTTCTTGAAAAATACTGTATATTTTCAGATATATTTAGTGACCATGATATTCTCAATCTGAAGTTTTCTATACATCTGAATCTGTACAGAGGGAAAGTAGGGCTGCATGTAGGAAAAGCACTAGTCAGTTACTAGTTGCAGTGTTCTGTTCAGGGTTACCAGATTCAAATGTGTTTTGTATAAACACAGAAACTTTGGGTAGCAATTCTGTAACTGAAGTAACTCTTTGTTTAAAAGTATCTCAAGGTTTGTCCAGATTTGAAACCTGATTATGTTGTCAGTTTCACAAATACAAAGCTAATGTGGAAAGCTTCTTAATATGCCTTTCCATATTGTCCCTTCCTCCATAAGTCTTGTTTGTTTGTTTATTGAGGCACTGATTAACACAGCAGCTCTGGCATACAAAGCAAGCATGACAGCTTAGGTATGTCATGAATTGTCCAATTTGTGCTTGAAACCTTTCTAAAGTAAGTAATGGTCCTAGAACAGTGTATTGGAATCTCCATCATCCTTTTCTGCTATTTGTCATCTTTTTAGTAATCATCTTAAGCTATCACTAGTACAAAAAGTACAACCTGGACTACCTGTGAGAGAACTTTCTTCTGCACTGCTTATTTTGTTCCAGTTTCAGAGCTGTTGATTCTTTCCACTTGGTGTTAATACTCTCCTTTCCTTGGGTCAAAGTCTGATACTGTTACTGCAGGAGAGAAACTGAAATGAGGCAGAAGAGGAAACCGAAAGCAGTGTTCTTAGTGAGGGAGAAAACTACAATGCTTTCTAAAGGACTGAAGTCATAAATTCACTGAGAACGTAAGCTAATCCAGAGCATGCTATTCATGGAGGAGTATTCTTCCTTATTCTCTTACCACAGGGTTCAATTTTCTGTTCATCACGTGAAATACTTTTATCAGCAGATATGCAGTCTCTTATCAAATTCTGCTGTTTGCCCCTAGCCTACTGGAATTATTTGCCTTTCAGAGGTTTCCTAACTCTTGGATACTGGCATGGGTAAAAACCAACAAATATAATTTGGCCATTGACGTTTGTATTGCTGGGTGAGATGGGGAGGAGCTTCTTTGTATTATTCTTCATTCGCTCTCCTTATTGTTGTTGATGCGTAGTTTCTTTGAGCTCATATTCTCCTGTTATGTCGCTTGTTGAGAAGGTTTGAGGGGGACTGGGAGAAGCTTTATTCTGTAGTGTTTTTCCCTGAACTGTATAAAAGCTTTTGTTTTCCTCCCTGAACTTTGTAAAAAGTCCTGCAGATAGAGGAAAGCTTAATTCATGGCATGATCTATTCTTATTATGGATTTAAGGTGTCATGGAATTGGTAGACTCACATCACTGTTGCTGACGAAGTGAAGATTCCTAGAAGGTCTTTGGATGACTGAAAGCATGTACTTGGACTAAACTGCCATGTTCAGAGAAGGAAAGGAAAATTAGAGTGGGCTGATGTGACCCAGAATAGTTTTTCCATTAAGAGGGGAAAACACAGTAATGCTTGTTTGGTTCAACTGCCAAAGGGTAGTGCCTTCACAACCCTAGAGACAGGACAAAGGTAAACCCAGCATGGTTGAAGCAGCTAGCGTGTAATTCAGTTGAAGCTGAGTTTTCAATTCTGAATTTCTTCTATGTTGGTTTCTAGTCATTAGATCTTATGCTACCTCAGTGAGAGTGCTGGGCACTAGATATATCTGCTTCCTTTGTCAGCCAGGCACTGTTGTTATTTCTTTGCAGCTGTTTAAAAACAATGGATGTAACATCTGGGAAGCTGGCTCACATAATGTACACAATATAGCTTTGTTTTTGTCTCTTCGTCGTGGGGAGTTCATTCTCTCTTCCCAAACAGCTTTCTGCTACATGCTGCCTAGTTGGTGACCATCTGGTATTCCTCTTCTTAGTTAAAGGTGCGTAGAATCGTTTGTTTTTTTCACCACTTTTCAATGTTGATACAGTACAGAAAAGGGAGTTCTTGTTAGGCCTCTGTATGCACGCAGCCATTTGCTTCTGGAACCCACTCATAATCTTGACTGTTTCATTAAGGAAGAGGTTTTCGTATAGTTACCTAAGTATGTTAGTGCTGCTGTATTTCTGCAGTCTTCTGCCTCTGACCATGTGCTTCTCTTCCTCCTCATGCTGATACTTGACTGTGTCTCCGCTCATGGTGAGAGAGTTATGCGATGTGTGTATGTTGGGTATTGCTGAGGTTAATTGTCTCTTAGTTTAACTTCTTGAATCAGCCTTATACGTCAGGATATGAGAGCAACTACTGATCCAAAAGTTGGAGTATGAAGTACGCGTGGCAGGAGGTCAGCTTACAGCAGTTACCAATTTACCTTAGCCTAACTTGTTGTAAGACTTCACTGTGAGATGTTTCAAAGAAGGTTCTTTTAAGGTGTTATTATTAACATTGGTTCTTAACACTAATTGTCTGGATATCCGATGACCTATCTTGCGAGTAGAAGTCCTAAATTTACTTGGAACATTACTGCTGATGAAGAGAAGATCGTACTGGAAGTCATATAACTGTGACAGTGTTAGCAGTGTCAGAAGCTGTGTTACAATCCTAAAGTAAAAGAGCATGTAATTAAATGTTGATGTTAAAACCTCTATTGTAACTAAATTAAAAATGCCCGTTGTCTTCTTGATTTTCCCCAAATGCATAGCCTGCTACAGATGTTGATACGACTCCCTTTGCAGCAGTCGTTCTGGTTTAATTAAATATCAGCTCTTGCTGACAAGAATGTCTTTATTCTGTAGGCACATGAGAATACAGCAGAACCCAAAACTTTACATAGAACGGTCATGGTAAGGAGTTTGCCAGAAAGTTCCTGAGCGAGTCAGGCTGTTTTTCTGTGCTTTTTGTCACGTTTGCAAATGTCCCTAGGGGATAAGATGACTGCCCCTGCTCATCCTCTGTGGAGTTGGCATTGTTCACTGCTTAATGTGAAGCTGGAATATCTTATCGACTCCCTGATTCAAGCATAGGTTTTGGGGAACTGCAAAGGGACTGAAGTATTTCGGGTGAAACATGAGTAATCTCATCACTGGTAAAGACTAGAGTTTGCAGTTGTTTGTCAGGTGCTGACTGTTTTTGTGTCCAGGAGTTCCTGAATTTGTTCAAGTTCAGAGGTTTCAGTAAAATAGATTTTCTTTCAGTACACTCCAGGAGAAATTCAAACAATCTGAAAAGGTGTAAGCAATCTGAATTTCAGAAATTTTCTAATGTGCATAATGAAACATGTTTAAGTTTTCTTGACCATTTGCTGTTCTTTTCCACTCCTTTCTCATCCCTTCCTCTGCCACCGGTTTCTATAATAAATTTTAGGTAGAGTTATGAACATTAAGTTTTTCTTTTCATAACCTCTGCTATTACTGTCTTGTTGCCAGATACCTTGAAAATTAGCCAGAAACTCAATTGTTTGATGGCTGTGTTTATCTGTTGAGACCTGCTTATTTTTATGCACAGAGTTCTTATATTTAGGCTTTGGAACATTTGAATTCTACAAATTGTTGAAGCCTAGAGATGGTTCCTGTTGACTGTATCAGGCATCCTTGCTATGTTATGTAATAAAGATGACTTCCTATTTCACTTGATAAAAGCATTAAATACTGCTTTACCTGGGTAGCACTATCAATAAGTATTTTGTATCAACCTGTAGCAGAACATTTCTGGGCCCTTGAAAAAGGAGATGACTGGAAATTGTCAGCGTGGCTTTACCGTGGATCAGTCATGCTTGACCAACCTGACTGACTTCTGTCAAATGACTAGGTCTTCAGCTGAGAGGAGAGCAGTGGATGTTTTTTTACTTTGACCTTAACAATGATTTTTACTGTGTCCCACAGCATACTCCTGTTTATGGTCTGAATGGGAGGATGACTAGACAAGGGAAAACTGGTTGAAGAGTCATATTGGCGGGTGGCTGATGGTTCATACTCGGTCTGGACAGCAGTTAAACTGGAGCTCCTCAAGGGTCTGCTGTGACCTACTCTTTTTTTAATGTCTTTTTCAATGATCTGAGGAGGAAGTGGAATGCACCTTCCTCAGGTATGTGGCAGACACAGAACTGGGGGGCTCAAAGGCAGGTCAGACATCCTGAAGTACTCAGAAAGGCTAGAGGAGTGGGCCCATAGGAATCTGATGAAGTTCAACGAGGGCACATGCCAAGTGCTGCTTCTAGGATCAGTAACCTTCCTGCAGTGCTACAGACTGGTTGGGTTGTAGCTCGGCTGAGAAGGACCTAATTCTGCTGAACAGTAGGCTGAATACAAGTCAGCCGTTCACCCTGGTGGTGATGGCAACAAACAGCTTTGTTCCCTCTTAGTTGACATTTGTTCTGGACGCTCCCAAACCACATCTGTAATACTGTGTCCAGTTTTGCTCCTGTTCTCCCTACGTCCAACAAGAACAACGCTGATAAGCTTAGGGCAAGTCCACCAAGATGGTTCGGGAGCTGGAGTACGTGACCTGTGAGGGGATACCGTGAGAGCCTTTTGTGGCCTTGTTTACCCTGGAGAAGAGATGCTTAGGAGGAACCGGATACCAACCATCTGGTATGTACAAGGATGGATACCAAGAAGATGGAGCCAGTCTCTTTATGGAGATGCACAGTGGGAAGACAAGAGACAGTGGTCATAAATTGAAATGAAAATGAAATACGTTGAAAAATTCTTACTGTAAGGGTGATTGTTAATAGATTATAGGAGGTAACCTTGTAAGGCTCTGTGGAGGTTTTTAGGATCTGGGTGGATAAAGGCCAAACCAGCTGGTGAGGAGTTCAACATTCACTGCACTTTGAGAAGGAAATTGAACTGGATGACCTTGTAGGTCCCCTCTGCTCTGAATCATTCTTTGAAGAATCACCTATGGCAGGGACCTAAGTAGCCAAACTAATCAATACATTTTGTTTTGTTTGGAAGCTTGATTACTTTTGTGAGGGGCATTTATTTCTGGTGTTCCTAATTAAAATAGCTTGAACATAATCAGTTACTCTTGTTGGCTATTTCTGATATTAAGCATAAGTTACCTGAAACCTACCTATTGAGTAAGCATGGAATAAGCAAGGTATATTCATTGAACAAGCTCATTTCATCTAAGAAAGAAAAGAGAAATACTCTAGGATCACAACAGTAAAAGAAGTTTTAGAACTTTATAGTGATGAATATGTCTTGTCTCTCACTTGCTTTCACGCATTACTCTGAACCTTGTTGTAATCAAAGCAATTTCTAGAGCATTTGTTGTTTGAAGTTACTGGGGGGAAAGAAAGATACTGGAGAAGGAAACTAAATCTCAGTTTCTCTGAGGTTGGTTCACTTCCCTCTTTGTCCAGGCCTGTCAAGAGAAGCTGTCATCCTAGTTGCTACATGTAGACATCTCTGAAAGAGGAGAAGGCTTTACTCCCATTTGTGCTGCAGAAGTTACATACTGGTATATCTAGTCATAGTGGGTTTAGCTGTGATAGCCCTCTCCTGCATTTGTGAGAAAAGCAACTTTGTTTCTTTCTCATGACCACGATAATTTTGGTCAATAGTCAGGTGTGTTTCTGCTTTTGAATTTGAAGAAGTCTGTAGTGGCTTCTTTGTCATGGTGCTTTAGAGTAAGTTTGAATCTCAACTTTTAGTCTTTTTTTTTCCTTCAAGTCCAGGATCTGGATATAGTTTTACAAATGATTGCATTAGTATGCCAGACTTTTCCATCCTCTCTCCACTTAAACATGCATGCATATGCATAAATGTGTGCAGGCTCTCTCTGTCACATGGTTGTACATATTCCTGGCTTGGAAATGGAGTTGCTTACACCTCTGTGGAGGTGGTACATACTGACAGTGGGAGTTTTTTGGCAAGTAGTGGCCATGGAATGGTGTAGCTTAGATCACTTCATACTTTCATCTCTAACAAGTGAAAGGCATTCGTGTGATCTTTTGCTGCATTACCTTAGACATGTAGGAACTTCTTGGCTAACTTGGCACCGTCAGGGGTTCATGTATTTTATTAGTTCCAGTCTAGAAGTTGCTACTAAGCAGTTCTTGAGCTGTAGATTTTATTGAATATTGTGTTGAACTAGGAGAGAAATTAGTCAATTCTTCCATGTTACTAATTTCAGACTCACAGGGTCTTCTGCTTTGTTCACCGCTAATATACAAGAAGGAGTCTCCAAAGTGAATCTTTACCAGAAGGACAAAGATCTGGAAGAAGTTTGACTTTTGTACTACGTCCAAGGTAAGACTTTCAAAATTGTCCGTGATTGGATGACACAAAGCATGAATACTGAGGCTTGCAAAATGGTACTACTTCTGCGTTCTTGGCTTCTTGCATATTATACTGTTGCTACAGAATATGATGAATATTTAATTAAGTATTAAATAGTGCTGCATAATTCTGTGGAAATACACTAATGATCAGAGGTGTGTAAGCTAGCTGTGGCTGTGTTCCTTAACTAAAATAGTGAAGTAGGTCACTACATGTAACTAATGTTTACTATGCAAAGCTGTCCTTTGGGTAGCATAGGTGTTCCCATTTCTAAAACTGCTGCACTAAGTTGCATGATATAAAATGGAATGTCTTACTAAATTGGTGGTGTCTTAGCAACTTTTTAGTTTACTTTAAGGTCTTGTGCTGAGCTTGTAATTTTTCTGTGAATGCAATATTATAGCTCTTGAATGATGTTTCCGGTCAATTTCAAAATACCAGAAAATAATTGGGAGTCAGAGGGCAGAGTTGTTGCATTTTGGAAGGAACAGTAGATGCATTACTTCAAGCACCTATACAGTTGTCATCTGTCTGCAAGTTAGAGCACCAGTCAAGTGGTAGGAGCCATTAACGTCATTCAGCAGAGTGATACTATTGCCTTCAGCTTCCATGCACAGTTTAACAAAATATTTAATAATGTTTCTTGTGTCATTCCCACACCACCCCTAGGGAAGAGCGGAGGATATAACAAGGACTAGGGGGATAAAACCTGTAGCAGACAAAGGGGAATTCCCTTCAGTGGGACCAGTCTTGGGGAGAATGTTGATGGACTGTCCTGTTGACTGAGCTAGCGTTGGCATTCAAAAGGGAGGAACTGAAAAAGTGGCTCAGAAGAATGGAGAGGCACATAACTATCCCTTGCAGAGATGATAGTGTGTGTGTAAGAAGGGGGATACAAGGCCATGGTATCCAGCCATAGAACAGATGGTGGAGACATTCACATGGAGCCACTCAGAAGGACGTAGGAGATGTTTTGGGGACTGGAAAGTACAAGTAGCACTTAATGTAGGCAGCTGGTTGCCTAATGCTAGCTCTTCAGTTTTGGGGGGATGGAAACCTACTGAAATTGGCACTCATTGTGCTGAATTCAGCACCTGTTTGAAGGCTCAGATCAGCAGTCTTCTATTCATGTACCTATTTCTAATTTGTTGTGACTGTGTGGTTCTGTTTTTTATATAGTAGGTTTTACTGAATTATCTGTGTAATCCCCAAGCTGAATGTCTACTTGTCTTTTTAAACTGCTGAATTAATCAGATTTTTGCAGAACGACAAGTGAAAGAGCCTGAATACTTAAGATCATTCCTTTGTGTGCCTTGATATGTTTTTTTATGGATACCTAATTTAATCCAGACAGTTTGTTAAACCTAGTATAGAATACGTGCCGGTTAACCTTTACGTGCAGTAAAGTGGTAAGACTAAGATGCGAGCTTTGGAAGATAGAAACCGTTTTAAAATATCTTGACATGTTGCCTCTATAAATGGGATGACAAAGTAGGGTGTCTGCCACCTTACTGCAATTAATGTAGTTTTTAGTGCGCCTTTCTGCTAAGATGTTCCCATCACCATTCAGTCCAGCAAGGGCATATCTTGCAGCCAGCAGTGTACAGGAGCAGTAATCTTTGGTGGAGCTGGAGATGATGTCTTAATCTGTGTTATCCAAACTTGCCTGCAGCTGATGTCTGACCTGATGAATAGCATAAAATGAATGTTAAATTATTAACATGCTTGCTTCCTGGAACCCTTTTTGCTGTCAAGTCTATGTAGACCTATCATTACTGCATTGACTGCCTGTAGTGCCCTTAAGCACCTTCTCTAATATTGATTTCTTGAAAACTGACACGGTCTTATTGCATGTTAGTTTTAACATTCTTATTGATAAAATCGCCCTTTGAATTTTTGCAGGTATAGTTCGACACGTATTGTGATACTTGCATAGTGGCAAAATTAAAACAGTTTTTACTCAATGGATATATTTGAAACTTCAGCATTGAAATATATTGCAAATCAAGAGAGTTTAAACTGTATTGATTAAAAGTGAGTCAAAGTGATTTATTGTGAAACTAAAATTGCAGTACCAATTGGACAAAACTTTGAGTATTTAAGCTTGCAAGCTGCCAAATAGCTGCTTCTTGCCAAGTACTCCTCTGTTTAGATGACAAGTGAAGCAGTTCAGATAGCCTCAATGCAGACACCTGAAAAAGATTCCATGTGTCCAGGCAACGATACTGGAGACTGCTGCCAGAAAAAAAGGTAATGGAAATTTGCTTCAATCTGCAGTTCCTAGAGACAGTAATTTTTTTAATTAGTCTTCAGACTTTTTCTTTAAAAGTTTCTCTAGCCTGATGGAGAAGTAGAGGAGGAAGTGCTGTGTTCTCTGAGGCAGTCTAACAAGCCATCTGTGATCTGGAACCTAATTTTCTATAAAATGCTGTGCATTGAATAGTATTTACCATGTGATGACAGGTATATTGTTATGTAGGATCAACTGCTTCTCTTAAGCATTTGTTTATAACTGCCTTAAAAATGCTTTGAGATAGGGCTTATGTGAAATGAACCAAATCAGTTCAACTGTGTTGTTTTAGGAAGGTGGTAAATCTGCGTTAGCAATAAGGGAGTGACTTTCTCGGGAAACAGACCCTCTTAAAAATTTTGAGATGTCTTTACATTTCTAAATGCTGATTCTTTTCATACTAATACGGTACTGTTACTTCAGTAACTTGGCTAATAGGTAGAAAAAATTTCTTAACATGGAAGAGACTAAGGAAAAAAATGTTCTAAAACTGTAATTGAGGTATAAAAATAACTACGTGTTCTGGCAATTCATATTTTGAGGCTTCAGTTCTTGTATTATTTAAATCAGTTCTTTTGGAAGATTGTGTGTGTGTGCTGTTAGTTGACATAACAGATGCTTGAAATATCTCTTTCCAAGTTGGATGCTTTGCAGTAAACATTAAAATGCCTATAGTGTAGTAAATGTTAATATTTGGCAGCATGTAGTACTGGTGTTCTTATGTTACTGATTTGAATGTGCTAGTGATTTTTTTTATGGTGTTTAATGACCTTTTTCGCTTTTAATTTTAACTCCTTGTGTGTTTAAACCTAGCAAGTGGCAACATGGCTAAAAAAGCCACAAATAGATCCAAGTGATTAAGTAGTGTGGCAGAGAATTTATGCCTCCTGTAACTGTCTGCACAAGAATGTCAGCTGTGTCCAACCTTTTCTGATCTGCTGTGATGGCTCAGTTTTAGTTCATTTGTATATGAAGACTTACCATTAGAGGATGAGGGAAGAGTAACAACCAACCTTACTTGCATTCTTGTATCGTAAAGACATTAAAAACCACTCTTGCTATGCCTTATAAATTTGATACAACTTGATTTCTGTCATTGTCAAACATATCAACATCAAGGAATTCTTACTGTATTTTCTGCACCTGGTTCTAACTAAAATATTGTAGTTTTCCTCATTTCTCATTCTGCTTCGTGGCATCTACATTTCTTCTACATTTTGGGTATACTTGTGGTCCCACTTAGGGTTGTGTGTATTAGGTATGTAAGATGGAAAAATGGGATTAGTTGATATGCAGGTATTGTAATGGTCTGATTCCCCTGATAGAAGAAGTGGGATGCTATTGTGCCTTTGAGAACCCTCACTGAGACGTTTTCTCTAAATACAAGATCTGTACAGGAAGGCTTGTTGTGGAAACAGGGTTTAAGCTTTTTTCTGTCAGGAGCAGCAGAAATATATGATATGGTATAGAAGATGAGAAATTCCTTCTTGGCTGCATTCATAGTAGCCAGACTTTATTCAAAGCTGACTTGTTCTAAATACATTGCTTGCCACTAGATGCTAGGGTGAGATTCTCCACACAGATAAAAATTAACTTTTTGGGAACTATAGCTGTTAGCAGGCTTAGAAATCATTGAAGATTTGTGCAGAGATGAATTAGTCAAGAAGTTACGGAAATTTTACATGCTGGTCACCATAACAGGTGACTTATGCAGAGAATCTGTTCTTCAACTTCATGAGCATTTCTGACAAGAGACTTGCAACGATACCAATCCTTTGAAAACTATCAAACTTTCTGGCTATATCCTACAACTAATGCATCTTAAAATTTTGAAGCTGTCACCTTTGCTATCTTAACAATAAAAGTAGATAATTATATCAAGTTTCTTGATTCTTTATCCTACACTGTTTTGAAGCTGATAACAATCTTTATTATCCAAATGCACATACTTGTGACAGGATTAACCAATCTGAAATCTGCTGCCTTCTCTGATTTTCCTGACAACAGCTTCTGTAAGTGTAGGACCGTAAAGAACTCTGAAGGTGTTGTCTTGAAAGGCTTAGCAAGAAAGGGCTAAGCCCTTTCTACTGCATAATCAACAGAGAAAGTTTTTATTTGCAAGATTACTTCTGAATTTGAGTAATACCATAGTTTGCTAACACCTTGCTTTTCTCCTGGGGAAAGGAATGACAAGCTCTGGATGCTTTTTAATACTGCTGTGGTAGCTAAAGTGGATGAGACAGCTCACTCCTGTGTGAAGTGGCATGTGGTTTAGGGACATGCTGTTTCGGCCCAGAGGACTTCTGAATAGATATGCCCTGTAATGTTATCGGATGACAGGTGTGGTAGATTCTTTCTCAGCACATTTAACCAGTGCTCAGCCTGTGACTTCTGCTTGTTTTAAGCAGATGGATATTTACAAAATCCAAGTAGTCCACCTGGAGTGACTGTGTGTTTTTTTTTTTTTTTTTTAAATGTTGATTTGAAGGCCAGATGTTCAGAGGCAACAAATGGACAGATGGTTTCAAACTGACTCATTAGCTGTTGCTACCTATGTATCCTAGCTAGTAAGATGATGATAAATTTACCTTGTGGAGATACACCATAGGAATGTGCTCAAAAAATAGGCACTTCAGTAATAGTAAACAAGATCTGATGATGGCCCTGCAGATCACTCTGCTGTGCCTGAGCTGGAATTTTGAATCCTTATCAGGAAGATGGATGTTTGCAGACTCTGCCCTTTGCATTAAGAAGGAAAAGAAAAAAAGAGGAAAAAAGAAAAAAAAAAAAAAACCCACACCACAAAACCATAAACCCATGCAGAATATAAACTCATATTCCTCAATCTGCAATTCGTGGATTGCTGTGGAAGGCAGAATGTGTATCTAGCACTGTACTTACACTACAGCCATAATGTAAGATATGATAAAAGCTACTTAGTGACTTTTGCAAGCTCTTCTCCAGAAAGTCCTAGCAGCCCCAATAAATACGTTTGATCAAAGTAGAAGTCCTCTGCTTCTAATCCTTCTTCGTGGTTTCGAGATATTTTGCAAAAGACCACTAACATATAAATGCAATACATTTTAACTCTTGAAGATACTCTCTTCTCCTTAGTTCACCTAAAGATCAGATAACTGAAAATGAAAAAGGTTTGTACTTGGATATTTTTACAGAAGCATGTTAGGTGGCCTTTCTCTTTGGCATTTGTGAAACTGGATGTTTGAAAAGCTGTCCAGCATAACTGATTGAGAGATGATTCCATATTTCTGTGCTTGAGTTATGCTTAGCATAACTGATCTGTTACAGGAGGAGAGAGGAGTGCTTGCCAGCGATCTCACGGTAGGCAAATGTAGATTGCATATGTCCATTCTGAATTCTTGTAAGGCTGGCTTTTGGTTTTCCTTCATCTTCTGCTTGTATAATTCAGCAGAGTTTGAGTTACTCATTGGCTAGATGAGCAGGCTCTGCTTCAGGCGTTCACTTGTACCAGCATAGCTATCTATGTGGCTGAGCAACAGACATTAGTGCGGAAACAGGAACAAGCTGCTGAGAGCAAATATTGCTTAAGCTACCGCTGCTGCCAAGACATTTACATAGCCATAACACTTTACTGATCTAAAACTTGCCTAAAAGAGAATTACAGGGAATTTAGGAATTAAAACGTGTCTTACAACTATGTATTAAAGATAGGTCTGCAGGAAAAAAATTCAGAATAGCTTTTGTAACTGCTTTCTAGATGTACCAAAAGGCAGGTTACCAATGCTGTAGCTTAAGTCCACCATTTGTGAGGTGCTATTTAAAAGTACGGACCTAATTAGAATGTGAAGTCCATACTATTACTAAGCTTTTAGACTAGCGTAAAATACTAGTGTGATAGTGTGTTGTGTGTTCCTGTTGGAAATTATTCAGCCTGAATAGTTCAGGTGACTAACTGGCAATAAAAGTTTGAACTGCCAACTTCAAACTGCTGAACTAAATTTTCACCAGAACCCCAAGAAAATTTATTTCAAGGCATTTAGCTTTTTAAGAAACCCTGGATATTATTTCTAAAATGTGGTGGAAAGATACCACTGTACTTTTTACAAAACCGTAATATTAGTTCAACTGCTTTAGAAAAGATAAAGCACTTGAATTGCTTCATAGAGTTTTTAGTTTCAAACTTCTGTTCATTCTCCTTCCTTTAATTGTTGTAATAATGAGCATTTTAATGCAGCTTCCACATTTGAAGAAGGAGGAAAAAACTCACAACAAACACCACACCCACAAAAACATAAATCAAGGCTTTGCCCAGTTTTGGTTGATTAACAATGTTATTTTATAGAACCAAGAACCATTTAGCAAATGCAGAGAGAATTCATTATCCTTATATTACAAAGGATGAACAACTTTCTTTTTGGGGTGAAAGCTGTATGTTGTCTCAAGTAATTGCACAGAAGTTAACTCCTGTTTTAGTTTGGGCTTTATCATATACGTAGACTAAGGAAGAACTACTACGTGAAATTGCAGCACAGCTAGTGCACTCCTTTGGTGTGTGTTCCTGTATTACTGGAAGAATCGGGTAACCCAGTGAATGCCTCTTAGGAGGGGGATGTTATCTTACGTTTATCGTGTGGGGAAGATGCAGTTGGGAGGTTGCAGTATACTAGCTGATCTGTGGTAAGCTTACACTATTGCTCTTTTCCTTCTCCCTCCTAGTATCTTTTACTTCTGCAAAATCTTTTGCTGTCTTCTGCGTAAACCAATTTACAATTCTGGGGGATGATATTGGCAGTGGTGGTATTGTCATGTCATAAGGTCAGTTATGACATATTAGATTATAGCTCTTTCTGTTGATGTTCAGGGGAGTAGCTTGATTTGTTTGTTTACTTGTTTTAAAACAGCAATGATTTGGTTGTCCATAAAAGGTCAGAGTCATAGCTGACTGTGGAGCAGAAGAAACCCAGTGTTTTTGCTGGTACTTCTCTGACCAGAGTCTGGAAACTTGTAAAGGACTGGATGTTGTAGTGTGTTTTGTTTGTTTTAAACGTTAGGATTCAGCTCGGGGATTATTGGTGCTTTGCCACTAGGGTTATTAAGCATGTATTCAATCACCAGGAAGACCAGCATTTGATTCCTACCCTTCTGTAAAATAACATGGTAGGGTTCTTGAAATTTGTCTAGACTGCTTTTTTTTTTTACGTGCTTTCTAGCAAATGTTGGCTTTACTTCATTAGCAGTGATTTACTTAAGATGGCTTTGGCTGCATAGTGTTTCCCCTCTGAAGAAAATACTGTAAACACGGTGAAATTAAGATTTTTTTATTAGGTGAGGAATATTTAAGTTGTATTCAGTTAAACACTGTTCTACCATAGAGTACTGGTGTCTTAGGAGCAAAAATTGTGAATGTTTACTGAACTAACTTAGTTCTACTGAAATATGAAGTGTTTACATACCTCAAAGATTTAAGGAGCCCAGATAAAACACATAATACATCTCAATTTTGTTAAGCTTTTAATATGAAGCATTCATCTTTATTCTTGTGATGATTTATTCTTTATGATTAGCAATCTGGATAAAACCATTTGATTTGTGTATGTGAGCATTTTCTATGTACAAATTGTTGGGGGCTGGATATAATAGCTTGTTAGGCTGAAGCTAAATCATGAATCTAAGAGTCTTATCCTATGGAAAAAAAATTATGCGGCTTATTTGGAGAAGTAAGAGTCACTGCTGTGCAAAAGTCAGTAGGAGCGATGTCCCCTCTTTGTGCAGCGTTTGGTGGTGGAGTATATATGTTAATATATTTGCTATATATTTTCTTATATTTTTGTATTTCGAGACACAAAATACCTGTATTTCTTACTTCTGAGAATTAGTGTAGATAGAATTTGAGTGAGAAGGACCATATTCTGGGGTAAGATGCTCTTGGCCCAAAATATCTACCTTTGAATCTGCGCTACTCTAAGCAACCTGGCTCCCGGGCTGAAAGTCACCCTTGTCTAATGAATGCTCTCACATCCTCTGTAGAGCAGAAGGATTTGGGAGGGGTCAAGCCTTTTGCTTCTGGGAAGCATGATGCTTGTCTTTGGTCTGCTGTTGTGAGTCAACCACTTCTAAAGGCTATGGAGTAGCATCAGAAGAACTGAGGCTCTCAAGCACTTCATCACGCAAGCACCCTGTACCCTCACAGTTAAAGGGCTCTTCTGAAGGGAGTTGCATTTTGTGTTCATGCCCTAGTCACTAGTAGAGGGAATTCAGCTGTTTTGTACAACTTTGTGAATCTACGCTGCTTGTGGGTTTTGTTGTTGTTCCCTGCCCCCCC
>Ga0065711_1004680_pt1 | contig 22742 bp, 8 predicted proteins | sample Hoacrofraction12_FD_59098 | JGI IMG/M metagenome (GOLD analysis project Ga0065711, IMG submission 59098) | Hoatzin crop microbial communities from Cojedes, Venezuela - Epithelial fraction 12 v2 (version 2) | ecosystem: Host-associated > Birds > Digestive system > Esophagus > Crop | place... | reverse complement strand
TAACTAAAGCGCTAAACTATTACTTTGAGCTCAACTTTTGTAGACAGTGAATTTATCAACGGCAATTCCGAATCTGTGATAACTGTCGCTTGAATAAATTACCTATTGTTTCAACTTTGCGAAACTGTTTTAGTGAAAGTCCTTGGAAGGGGTCTGACCGGCAAGTTGAACATCAGACTCCTCTTACCCTCCCTTTAACGCGATAGAGCTACAGAGACCATGTAATGTGGCAAGTTGATTTTTTCATTATTTGCTGATGACTTGGTCAAGATGCAAACTGCCTTCTAAGTTACTCCATTTTAAAGAATGAATGATATTGTAACCAGGAGCAACTGGGAAGTTTCTGTGAGTCTGTCTTCAGGGTTTAAAAACATGTAAGAATGAAATGCATAAGCTGTGATTTCTTGTGATTTGTTCTATGAACTTACAAAGGTAATGGGAAGTGGGTTTTGAATCAGCAGACTAAACAGAGGTCAGACTGCTATAATTGCTTTAAGCTAGGCTTGGCCTGCAACCTATCCAGCTATGTAAATGGCAACTTCATTCACTGGTAGAACCATCTGCAAGTCTCAGAGAGTTCTAGTTGCTATCCAAGCCTAGGGACTATTGCTTTTTTATTCAAATTGCATACTATACTTTCTTGACTTCTGCTCATTACATTTTGAGATGAAAATGTAACATATGGTTACTGTTTTGTAAATGAATGTGCTCATCTCCATGTCAGTACACCAAGAGTAGCTAGTTTAATTAAGGTGCAGGCATACTTTGCTAAATAGTCAGGAGAGGTATATTGACTATCTCATCAGGCAAACAACTTTAAAAATAACATGTTTAAAACAGCTCGTCAAGAGTCTTTTAGAATTTCTTTTGCTATACTGTTTTAAAATTTATAGATTATGTTTATATAGTATCAAGATCCATTTATGTTCATCTGGTGCAAAAGGAAATAATTCTGATGTTAAACATGCATACAGACTATAATTTATCAATTATTTAAAAGAGGAACTGATAAAGAATGTTTAGCTCCACAACTCCATAGAGGTTGTGTCAGCCTAAGGACATATTTCTTCCTCTGAAACACCCTATTTACGATGTAAAAAAACCTCAACTTTAAAATTAATATTGCTCCTGTTACAAAATGAGTCAAACATTTAAATAGAATGCACACACTATTAAAATACAAGTTTATGAATAGCCAGTGTTTTTCTGTCTGGTAAAGAACAAAACAAGTGGCAAAAATAATATATTCACTCCCTTTAACAAGTGCATCATATAAAAATATGTAAAGTTTAGTGAAACGGCTCACTGCTGAAAGCCCAAACATCTATCTAGTCCTTTTTCTCTCATACAATATTTAATAATTATATAGCAAATGTCATTCAAGATTTGCTTCTTATTTGCATTTGAATTTCTATGACTCCACTTGCAATAATAAACTTCAAGATATTCTTTGCAGACTTCTGGAGTATCTCAGGAAAACTTATGAGGAGGAAAATCTTATGAGGAGGAAAACACCTCAGAATACCTCACGGAAGTGACTAATAACATTGGTACAGCAAAATTAGAATCTGAAACAATAAATCAGGTGTCTGAATGTCAATTCCTTTTGTCTCCTTGGCAGTAACTTTCCTCATGAATGGTCCTGATTAAAATTATATTCACAATTCTGCGGACATTTTCCAATAAAACTGACCTACTAAAAGTTTGGAGGATTAAACTTTTCATTTATTCTCCCTTCCAGAGAGAGTTTAGATCATTCAAACATTTTGCTTCTATAACGTTTTAATTACCTCCCTCTTCTTCCATGAGCGGGAACCCTCTGTTCAGCTTTCCAATAATGCCTGTATGAGAAAAGGCGTATTTTCTTCTTTCTGAATAGTAAAGCAATACAATGGATGCTAGGAGTTCTTCTAAATCTACACAGCAGCTGTAGGTTTGTATACCAATGAAGAAATTTTAAGCAAATATATATATAGAAATGTGCAGTCAAACTTCTGTTATCCCTACACCATAATACGACTACTATTTTCCCCAGGTACATCTGCACAGTCACAATGAATGTGAACACAAACAGGAAAGGGAAAAAAACAAATATTTTCATTTACACCCTTTATTCAGCAATGACCGAGTCCATTGCTCATAAAGAAAAATACCATTTTGCATCGACCTGACTTCTCCAAAGCAATGTGGGCTATTTTTGCAGTAATAATTATGCCACAAATTAAGAAGCCTCAGCACTCCAAAATGGTGTGGAATACCTTCTACGATGTGAGAGGATCTCAGAAAGCACGGATTTTAATTTGATCTCAAAACCCGAGAGACATTCTTGTTAGTTTTAAAAACTTCTGTGGATTGCAAAGGAAGATTTAAGAAGACACAAGAAGGGAAAAGGGTAGAGAAGGCTTATCTGACTATAACATTCACAAACATAGAAAATCACCAGTTGCTCAGTTCAAGACACCTGTATGAGGCCTGGTTTTGCTGATCTTTCTCTTTCAAGGAGAACTTGGCTGCAGAAGTTTGTGCTGACTTTTCCCTTCCTGCCTGTATATTCAGCCTATATTCCCAGAATTTTAGTTGTGCTAAAGCAACTGCTTGGGAGATTGCACTATTTATGAGAGTAGTGAATTCAGCTGGATTAAAAAATCTGCAAAAATAAAAGCTACACTGTAGTACAGGGCATGAAGTATCTGTGTCCAATTTGGTTATAGTAGGTGATACCAGAGTACCCACCCATGATATGGGGCATACAGTACTCCGGCTGCAGGAGATAAGCACATATCTGCTGCACTCAAGCAGTACTCCTACTGCATGAATCCTACCGGATAGCCTGGATGAGAGCCCTGACTCCTGCTAAACAGCATTGGCATGAATTTCACTTGTGGCTCAATGGACAGCAAAAAGAACAGTCTCTGGAAGGAGGAGCAGAGCCTCAGTCCTGCTCTGTCACCAGGGCACCGTTTGGCCAGGGGTGAGTCAGATGGCACCAGGCCTGCAGGCTGAGTGGCACGGAGAGCTCCTGTATCTCATGTCAGGGTGATTCTTCCTACCTGTAGGCTATTATGCTGAAGTACCCTCTTGCCACTTCCTATTAGGAGTGGGAGAGGTAGGTACTTAATTCAAGGAGATTTAATTAGCCTCTGGAGATGTCTGCATTCTTTGTATAGTTAATGGGATAGAAGTAAATGCCTAAGTTAGGATGACTGGTCCACTTTCTTCAAGTCTTCAAGAGAATTTCTTCCATTCATTGACTATCTAGGGAGTTTGGGTGGAGAGCACTTTGCCTTCTCAGGGACAAACATCTAACATCTTTGTTAGATCACTTAATTTAGCTAAATTAGATTGAATTCCTACTTTTTTACAAAGAAAGTAGTTACAGAAAGAGAGTCTAGTTCCTTAGCAATCAGATACCTGAAAAGAATAACTGATAAAACTCCTTTTACAATGTTAAATCGGCTGAATTATGTGAGACTTTGCAGCATGTTGATACGCCATAGGAAGATTTTAATCCTTTTTATTACCTTACAATCTTGCCTTAGGAAGTCAACACAATGAAAACAATATTTCCTGCTAGGCAGGTGATGGATTCTTCCCTGGAGAAAACTGCCGTAAGTTTGTGTGACCATTCACCAATGGACTTGTAAACATTTTTGGGATCTGGACAAACACTATTTACTCTGCTTTTTTATTAAGACTCCTTGTTCTTACAAACAGAAAACCTATGAAATATGCAAATGAATCACCTCTACATGTATTAGCTGCACATATTAAAATCTACTCCTGAAAAATCCGATCTAAAGAAAAATATCACTTTATCCTGTTGTTTAAATGGTCGGATATTATCAGCACAAGGGCTACAAAAATACTTTTTACTGATCTTCTATGTGGTTTCATTGCATCATACCTTAAGAGTAGTAGAATATCTATCAGTAATTTGAAATGGAAAGGAAGTTTGTCTTATGACACTCAAAAAGTAGCTTCATGAATAAAACTGGAATTTATCACATTGAAGAGCTAAATTGTGTATCTGTATTGACCTTACACCATCTTAGTGCTAATACAACTAAAAGTAAGTGTGAGAATTAACAGGCATCAGGTTCTTCCTCAGCTGCATTTTATGTTGTAGTTTATGATGCTGAACCTTTAAGTAGTCACAGGTGAGATGAAGAGGCATTCTTCAACCACCTGGTTGCCTCCTGTCCAGAAATGTTTTATGATTTCCTCATTCTCTATATCCAACAATTAGTGACTACCATTCCTGTCACAGGAGATCTCACATCAAATAGAATTTAGGAACCCAGTACATACACTTTAGTCATAAAGTGCTCTCTTGACAGACTACCTAGGCATAACTGATAATTGGCTCATAAAAAAGTAAAATTGGGAAATATAGAACTGATTACCTGCATCAAATATAAAAAGGCATAGTGATTTTAATATCTATCAAATATATGTGATTAATACCTTCTGAGATATTATTCCATATAGTAAAGATCGTAGGTTTGATTTCAGAAAGAAATGAAGCTACAAAAAATTATTTCATACATTTTTATAGATTTAATATATTTTTGCTTCTTAACATTTAACACCTATTAAATCTTATTCTCTGTGTAAATATTTGCATGAATATGTATGCATACATACACACATGTAACACTAAAGCAGTTTGCTTTTTTTCTCTTAGTCTTAACAACAGGGTTTAATTCTATGATCTCATACAGTTTTTTCCCCAGGGTGAAATAACCCTGAAGAAATTCAGTATTCTATGAAGTACACTGCAGCTTTGGGACCTCTGTTTCACTTCTTAGCAAAGTTCATAGTTACTTGTATTGAAGAATCAGGGCAAATCCAGAAAAGCAAAAAGCCCCTCATATTTATGGCAGCTACACTCCTCAATAAATCTCTTTTTATTTACTCTTTGCAAGCAAGTTCCTAAATTAATTAAAGAAAACTATTTAAACTAAATATTTTCATTCCTGAACAATAACTTTTATAGGATTCCTAGCCTGAAACACTATCAGAAAGGGTGGAATCACAGAATCACAGAATGTTAGGGGTTGGAAGGGACCTCTGTGGGTCATCTAGTCCAACTCTTGCACCGAAAAATCACGCAATTGCAAAGAACTCAACAGAAACTGCACTTTGTGTTACTTTCTAAGTAAGTTAGGGTTATTTAAGAACAAAGATGTCTCAAATGATTCAAAAAATTTTCCTTCGTTTTGCAGTTCCTGATTGGTACAATTAGGAAAATACCTTTCATCAGCCTGTAAAATTGTTCAAAAATTTTTTGAGGCAATAATAAAAAAGAAAAAAAGCAGAAACCTTTCATATGGTCATTATAAACAGTTCAAAAGGGTAAAAATCCCCAAAGGAAATGAATAATTCTTCAGTGCAGTAAGTCACAGAGTACCGTGCACTGAGAAATTAGAATGAAACAAGGTGCTTCATTAATAATTTTTCATGTTAGCAGAGAAATGGCAAGTCCAAAGGATTTGGGGGTCATTTCCTCTGCAGCACATTCTGCCTAGTGGTCATGTGTTGTTTTGGCTGTTTCCCTGTCAGCTGGGCTTGTTTGCCCCATCCTCTTGAAGCTATCCTGGAATGACTGAAAATTCCATCTTCTCCCTCAGCCCCCTGCCTTTTCCTCTGAGTCCATTCTCTTCCTCAGGCAAATATAAGCTGTGCGCTACCAGAATGCGCTGGATGTTTACAGCACTTTATGAAGCAAGACAATCAAATGGAGAAAGTGCTTTCAACACATTAGCCTACTAATAATGTATTCCCTGAGGCCTTTTATAGTGTTTTGAGTGCACTTCAATTTCTTTTAATTCTTTTTTTTTTAATTGGTAGTGGAAGAAAGGCAGGAGTTTTGATGTAACCACCTTTTAAAAAAACGTATTTTAAAAGTGAGTAAGAGGAAAGCGATGTGAAAACAATCTGACCTTGCTTTAAAATATAAATAATGATATTCATGTTTGGGTTTTTTTAAAGAGAGCAAAGAGAAGGGATATACAAAGAAAGGTTATTATTTCCTAGCCTCCCAGTTCCCAGCTGCTGTTTTATCAAAACAGCAGTTTGTGATTCAACATCCACTTTCCACACACTCTCATTTAAAATAAACCAATTGCGGAATATTGAACAGTTTACTGCACAACAACAACTAGGTTAGAGTATCTGGAAGTCTCCAACTGCTACTGAAAGGGCAGCTTGGCATTTTGGCAGGAAAGGGCAACTTATAATGAGTACTTTCTTCTTCTATGTGCTACCTCTCTGCAAAAATGCAGGTGGCTTACCTGCATTCCCAGTCAGACTGCTCATACGTCTTTTATTCTTGTCACCGTTTCTTCGCCATTTTAAATCAATGAAGAGGGTTTTTTTTCTTAATTACAGGTTCCTTGCTACCTTTCACCAGAGTGGGATGTTGAGAGCAAGCATGACATCCCTCCAAAGTGTCTCATAACCAAACAGATTATAGTCTTTATTACAGTGTGTCAACTTAAGCCTTCAATAACAACGGAATGAAGGAAGAGAAAGAGTCTCAGAGCTTAATATAAATCCCACATAGATTAAAGAACATGTCAAATATTCTGATGCTTTACTTAAATACTAGTACAAGGCTACAATTCAATTTGACTCCATACAAAATTGGATGTACCAGATAAAGTACAGGGATTCTTCGCTGTGTGACGGCATCATACATAAAATTGTAAAAATTTTCTCTCTACAGTAATGTGGCTTTCTTTATTAAGGCTTACATTTAACAGGAAAATTGTGGTTCTCCTGTTTAAAGAATCTTTAAAAAGAAAGGCTTTTGATTTTATTGTCTCTGAGGACATTATTTCTCTTACATTGTATTCTTGAGCTGTACAGTGGTAATTTATAATAACATAGATGGTAATGTTTTCATTAGATATTATTGACTGCTGTAAGACTTGTAATACTATGTACAGCAAAACTGGAAAGATATTATTTAAAATAGCATTAATAGATCTAACATTCGGGAGAAGTTTGGTAGAGAAGGGCAATTTTATTTCATTTGAAAAGTTAGCATGACTAACTGAAGTTTACAATGTATACTCCAAATCAAGACTGCAAGACTGCATGTCTTAATGATGAGTGCTGTCACCATAATCAGAATGTGTCATAACAAATGCTCCAACTATGAAGACAGAAGTTTCTTGCTACATGTTTCCCAGATAAGGTGACTATTCTGGAAGAAATATTTCTCGAAGAAATATTCTTTTCTTGAACTGTTTTCCCGACCTGCCACATGCCAGACATTGTCCTTTAAGCTCAGGTACATTATAAAAGTGCAGATAAAATACACTGGAGCAGCAGCAATACAGTTTGGCAAGACTTCAATTCTTCAGTTAGCAAAGTACAAGCAAAAAATTAGTAACATAAGACATGCAGTAAATATGAGACTAGGCCATATGTAAAACTCGATAACAGTGACATAGAAACATATATGTTTTTAAATGTCACACTGGTAACATCCCACCTTAAAAAAGGGAAGAAAAATAGAAGGGATTTGGTTTATGTAATTTTGATGCTGCACTGACTACATTTATTCAGTTACATTTATGTGCCTCGATAGGATCACATATAGAAAACAAAAATGGCAGCAGCATGTTACAAGTATATCCAGTTCTGAGATTTAAATGTTGATACAGAAACCTAAACATCAGTATTGGAATGACTACCTCTACAGGCTTCCCTTTATAAGGTCTAGAATGGGATGCAGAACAAAAATATTGAAGTGTCAGAACTCTGTAAACACCTGAATGCCTAACACCTTTTAAAAACCAGTTGAACACACATTTATGAGATAATGTCTAATTTATCTGAGTAGTTCTGGCTTGGGAAAAGTAAGTTGTATATGTAAAGAATATTCTGTTAGTAATATTTTAAAGGCTTCCTATACTCCTCTCATTTTGATCTTCGTTTTACAAGACTTTCAAAGTCTAGATGATAAACAGTGTGTGTCTTTTGCACTATTACAGAATATACCACTGTAAGAGGTTTGATACTAACGTTGATCTCTTGATCTGCTCCAAACACGCATAGCTTAGTAACAAAAAAAAAGTTAAATATTATCGTAATACACAATTCACAGGGCATCTAAGAGCATAACATCTCTGAAAGCTCCAAAATGACTAACACGAGAGCATCCTGATGGTCTGCCACAGTACTTCAACTTAAAAATTAAAATGTGAAATCTGTTCACTTCATGTGAGTGACACTGATTTATTCCCATAATGTAGCATTCCATAGTATGTTCTTACTGGTGGTAGCATCAACCAGAAATATGAGACATATACGACTAATTTATTTCAATATCTTACTAAGCACTGAATGTAGTCCTGAGATATTTAATTCTTCCCACAAATGGAACAGAACATATTATTCTAATTGGGCTTTTTTCTCTTGTTTTGTACTTTTTTTCTCTACCTAGTGACTTACAGAATCCCTGTACAATTACCCAAAATTCAGCACTGTAGAGATAAGGTATTATTGTTCTCCTGTCTCCAGTGAAAGTGAGGACAAACACATTTGTCCTCTTAGTAGCAGTTTGTTTCATTGGGTATTACATTTTAAGCATACGATTAAAGCCATGATTTCAATTGAACTTTTTAACTTTGTTCAGAATAAAGGCTTAAGTTCAGGAAAACACGTAAATTGTTCCAAATTCATACTCAGTTTGTAGATCTCTTAATCCTACTGCTTTCACGCTATTGCCATACTTCTACCATCAACGTATGTGTGCCTCTATTATTTCGTAGATACATGTTGTTTTACCCAGAAAATGTACCATAATGGAATAAAGTGAAGTTACTGTGAACTAAACATTGCAAATTCTTATGGACATTCTCAAAATAATTTTAAAACTAACTTTTTATCACCTCCTGCTTGGCAACATTACCTCAGTTGCCTGTATTTCCTGTCTGATGAAGTTCATGTTGTTTCTTCTCTGTCAAGTGCTAGCTTCAAGGTAAGAAGCACAAATGTGCAATTGTTGCAGTGTCTCCCAAGGAAATGATGGAAGAGGAAAGGGAAAAGAAGAATCGTCGTACTCACTATACAAAAATCTGCCACAGAGAAAGCAATGGGCAAGAGTGACAAATAATGAGTCAGGAGGATAAATCCCCAAAGACTCTGTTAAGCTATACCCTAGAAGATGCTAACTGCCATGTATTCTTTTATTATTCTTTTGTTACTAAGACCTAAAGCTTCTTTCTTTTTTTCTTTTTTCTTTTGGCACCACTTGAATAAAATATTGTGGCACCCAAATAATTTTCAGTTGAATCGTTTGAAAAAGACCTAGGATAAAATCTAATCCCTGCTAAAGCTATTAAAAATTTTGCCTTTGAATCCCTTCAAAGTTGCACCACATAAATTAGGGATGTATTGGCAATAGGTGGATCTTTAGAGAGCACATGATTATGGAGTATTTTGTTAGACTCTTCCAGAGAGCAGTTTCTTTAAAAGCTATGTGAGCTTTGGATACTGTAATCATAAAATTGTTTAACAAAATAGATGGTAAAGAATAGAAAACAGAATCAATAGTTCATAGCTGAATTTGAACAGCAGAACCGAAAATTCCTACTTGAATCATGGGTAAGAAAAGGTAGAATCAGCAGCTTGTTCCTTTTCTGACCGTCTTTGATCTGCCATCCAATTGGCAACAAAAAGAGGCAAAACCTTTTTCTACCTCATCAATTCATAGAGGAATTAGAGTTCCTAAGTCTAGGTTCAATTCAACTTATTCAGATTTCAGCACACGAACTTCAGTTTCAAGATTGCTTAGACTAAACTTTGGGTCTAATATAACCCCTCTGGCTTTTGAGGCTATTGCTAAAAAATATTAATTTTTAACACAAATGCAGCTCAAATGACTCAAGTTGGAGAGGAAACCATCATCAAAAATGAATGGTCTTTATGGATTCATTACATCATCCATTACAGTGCGATATTAAGTCATTTCCAACAGTGTATTTCTATAGAGTGCATTTTGGTTGCATACAAACGTACAAGTCAATTCATGTTTTGTTATTTTAAAGGGATATATTTCATTTCATATGTAATCTTTCCATGGCTTCTGTGGAGCTAAAGAAATGAAAATTAGCATTATCACTCTCACTGTTCTACAAACACTGGAGGACACTAGTTCTAATTTACCGAACACGAAGAAAAGGAGTGCATACCTGAAGCCTATCTTTTACCGAAAATTTGAAAGTAAGTCAACTAGATCAGTCAGCATATTGGTATTTTTATTTAAACTTTTCTTTAGTAGTCAGAATATATTTTCCTATATCTCTGCATTAATATCATAACTATCTTGTTGCATAATAATACAACTTTTATCTCACACTGTATGATGATTGATAGTCTAACCACTGAAGCCAATATTTGTTTGCTTGCAGACATGATCTTCCAGCCTCTGTTACGTATAGTCAGTTAGCAACACTGCCTTTCAAAGATGGGCATGTCAAGACATTTTGGTTTTGCTTCTGCTCCTGTCTTTTTGTTATCTTCTTGCTCTCCGTCAGATACTGGCTACATTGACAATTCTGCAACTGAATCACATCACCTTTGTGTCAGATCTGGACATACTAGATCATGACAGAAGAGATTCTGACACTATCCTTATAAAAATTTAATTGAACTATAGACTCAAACATGAGATTTTGAAGCCAGGGACTCACATTTCACAACTGTAAGATACATATGGGAACACAGAGAGAGAAAGTCATGTTATTCCCACACACATTTGTGGGGTTTAAATCTTCAGATGATTTTTTTTCAGCCAGCTTGTGTGTGAAAAAGTAAAATTCAGATTTTCTGGTTGAGACCAGTATGCTCTTTGTCAAATTAGCCAGGCATTTCTTTGGCAGATTTATTCAGAGAAACTCTCTCTGGTCCCTCAAAGACACCAGTGACAGGATATACATATCTCCTTAGGTACTGAAGTCTGAATTCACCACCCTAAGGTCTCTTACCAGTCAAGGGAAAGAAAGATATGTCCTGAGGGAATTAATCCCATCATAAAATAGATGTCGAAAGTAAATCATAAGGATCACTCTTTGGACATTCTGCTTTAAGACATCTAGAGTAAGGGAAGATAAATCTCACCCAAATTTACAGAGCCCAAACTTGGCACACTGGTACAGGAAATGCTTTCAGAAAAAAATTTAGCTTTTATAGTCTTTCTTGTTTTCATCTGCTTCCTACTTTTCAAAAGGTAGGTGTAAGAAAGAGCATGTAAATTAACATTTCTATGAGCTACACGGTATTTAAATGAAACAAATTCTTATCCATCACCCCTAGACAGAAATAAGAAGTTAATTGAAACTAAAAGTCAGTCAATTTCTCCAGAAGTTCAAATAAAGTCCTATACTCTCTTTGTTTCTTTGGTACTGGATGCCACAGTACATGAGAATGACTGTGAGTCATTCTCAGAGGAAAAATGTTAACATGAACAGTATGTGTTTGTCAATAACCGTCTTGTAAAGAAAGAAAATATAAGGACATCTCATCACATCTAATCATTGTTCCGAGGAACAGTTTGGGTTTTTTTCCCTCTGTGTTCCTAACATTCACTTATCACATATGCTGTCAAATGACTAATTCTTTCTGGCAACTGACAATTTAAAAGAAAAGTATGTAACAGAAAAGAGAGTCTTCTTGGTTTCTATACAATCATATGGGCTATGAACAATTAGGACAGTTCTAAAAATAGATTAATGGATAATTGTCATAAGTCCTAACTCTCACAGTTACTTTACAGGATGTGTTTGGGATAAAATAAATACAAAGATTGGCATATTAGTCACAAAATTTGCTATTTCCATCTAATAAAGCATCAGATACATTGTTTTGGTATTTTAGGGAAACTAGTGTAGAATTTTAAACTGTATCATTTTTAAAACAGAAAAACAAATCATATAACAACAGTGCATTACCAAAATTCAAGTTACACTAAGCAAGCATAACTACAGTCTCATCAAAGCTACATAAAGCATTATAAGATAAAATTTAGGTGCACCTATCTATTCTTATAATTAAACAGATACACTGCTTTAGGTAGACAGATACACTGCTTTAGGTAGCAAGAAACATTAATAGTCTGAACTAAAGACGGCACGAGAAAAAGCCAGCACCCTCAATTGCCAAGATAGCAACAGCATCATAAGGATGAATAAATAGCCATAAAGTTGGCTTGTAGTGCATGGAAGCTTGCAGATGGTGGATGAATTCAAGTCTGTCATGTTTTTATAATACAATGACTTTTACATATTGCTGCCAGATGGAACATATTTTTGCATCTTGAATATAAATCTCCAAGAAATACAACTTTCCTTCAATGTGTTCCCTGTATTTGAAACAAAAGCAAATTCAGAGGCAGGTTTGGGAGGCTAAAGCAGATTTAAGGAAATCTGAAAGAACATAAATTAAACCCTCAAGGACTTCCTTGTTATAACTCAACTCAAAATAATGCAGTTATCTATGTGTTCTGTACTTTTTGAGGAAAAACGGGAAAGGCATTATATAGAATTCTACAGGAAAAACTACATGTCATCTACTAAATGAGAAACACATCCTCAGCAGGTCCAGAAGACCTTTCAACCGAACTTACTGGTAGTTTGGCAAAATTTACGTCTAACATTTACTTTTGCTTCAATAAAAAGAGATATCTATGCCACAAGATCAGATCATAAAAGTACAGTGCATGAAGCATAAATGCATTTAATCTTTCCTGATAATGAACATCTGCATCTATACCACCACAGCACCTTGACGTTCTTATGTGAATTGATACCTAAACAGACCTAATCTCTAATTCAGATCTAATTATACCATTCTTTATATAGATGTGCTTTCTCAAGCTATCAAGAAAGTACTGAATTTTTTTCTTTTATATGTGCTTACCCATTACACCCAGCTTTCTCCTGTGTGTCTGGTCTTTGTTCCTATTTGTAGCTGGTATTGCTAAGAAGCGAATAACTCTGATAGCGATGAAGTGAACTACATGACTGTAGGGAAGAATATTTTCCCATTCAATGATTTCTCACAGAGTCTGATTTGATGACAAACTTGAGCTGACTTCTCTCAGACAGCCTCAAGCATTGTTTATATGCAGATAATTCTGTGTGTGAACCCATTCGACTTTTATGACAGTTATAATCAAATATGATTGGGAAACCTTCTGGCTTACTTGAATCCATACTTACATTGTGCTTTGTGAGGTTGGAAATGTTACTTGCTATTGCTTGTAGCCAGTCAATACAGTCTTCAGCAGAGAGACACTGAATTATTCCACTGCAAACCCCATCCACAGCAATTACTTGGAATGCATTTTGCCTATAGACATGTCATAACAGATCAGGTCAGAAGAAATTTTCATCTGTTCTAGCATATCATCTTAACAATACTTGTAGAAATGCTTTTCTTTCAACTACAATGAAGGTCAGCCACCGAACACTGATAAATTGCTGGTTTTCCTGTTTTATAAATGCCTGACATATTAAAACGGTCATACTAAAAGGTCAACTCAGACTATATTAAGCTTCCATAAAGCTATAAAAAAAATCCACTGACTAGCTCCACTGAACTTTGACCAACATTGCATGACTTAGAAGCTAAACAATTGAAATAGCTGATGCATACCAGAGTTAATACTTCAATACTGCAGATTACAGAGAAGGAAAGTGTGCATTGGACACTGAAGGCAACCATTTATGAAATTCAGTAGAATACCAGTACCTTTTTCTCAACAACTTTTTTTCATTTTTCTAATATATTGTTTCAACACAAAAAGCTTCCTGACTGGACTCCCTTGTTGGCTGCTCTTGGTTATAAAATTTTGTTCCTTTTCTAAACTACTGATAGAAAAGCTGGAGAATTCCAAATCAATCAGGCAGCATTAATGAATTTTCCAATTGCATTTCTGAATATAGGTATAGGATACCTCTGCCGCAGCACCAGTCTGGGCACCTACACAATAATCTGTCAGGCATTATANAATGACTTTCCACAGCTGAGTGCTGAGCAATTACAGAACAAGAAAAAACTTTCAGGTGCTGAAGCAGTAGCAGACATAATTTCTTCAGTAAATAGCCTTCTTGGCTAACAGCCTTTGGAAAACTCACAGGTCTCTGGCTTCAGAACCAAAAAACCTCAATATTAATCCATACCCCAGAGTAAGAGAACATACAGAGAATACCAAGTTCCACTGCTGGCAGTGATCAATTCATGGTTTAAGATCAAGTACATAATTCGGATTCTTTGAGAATGGTTCAGGCAAATCGAGTCTTATCTTCATTTGAAATGGTTCAGGCAAAGCGAGTCTTATCTTCATTCGACAGCCGAGAGTCACTGCTGACAGTTTCTGACATCTCAAGACATATCCATTCGGCAAAGTTGATGGGGTTTTTTTTACCTCTTGAAATTATCTTCTCACCGTATAGAATGCAGAGCTAATATCTATATCTCTACCATAAAGGTCTTTGCTGCATCCATGTCAAGTACAGGCTTTTTCTTCAGTCAGAAGAAGCATTAAAAATTAATTAGAGCCATGCCTTTGCTCTAAGAGTCCTATCATGAGAACTAGGTCTTACAGGAGTATAAGTCTTATATATACTAACACGAGGATGCAGAGACCAGTGGTTTATGTAAATTCATTAGCTAACTTATCAGTTTCACTACCTTTTCACATGGGTAGTGATTTTTCTTTAAATTCCCAAAGGTACAAACTGAGAGCTACTTCTTTCAATGACTTGTTTTCACAATAATTCAGGTAAAGTTTTTGAGGAAGATTTATTTAAAGCACCTTCCGGTAATGTAGCTGGCATTTATTTACTGTATCCTTTATTTCAAATGGCTACATATATAAATAGTACATATAAATATATAAGTATAAATATAAATAGTAAATTCTTCCAGAACAAATTTCTAAAGAAGTCCTTACACGAAGAGCATAGCATGATGCTCAAATTTGTTGATTATCTCTTTCAAGAAAAACAGCATTGGTTTCAGGACTCCTCTTCTTTCAACTCAGCCTATTGTAAATGAAAAGTAGGAATCCAAGGAATGTATTAACATGTGACACTAACTGGTACAAGCAAAGAAAACTCAGTACGTTCCAGATTCAGTCCTGATGCCCAAATTTCTCTTACAGTACAAACACAGTGAATCTGATGCGTTTGGGGAATCAGATTGTTCCTAGTGTTCCTAGGTATTTGATCTTTGCACACACAAAATCATTCATTCAGAATGTTCTTGCCCAAGTATCAATAAGCACAGACAACAAGATGCATGGCTACCTAATAAAGTACTTCTGAACGCATCTGGGCAGTAGATATCCTCAGCCTTAGAATATTTTAATAGCATTTTCTTGAATTAGTCTACCAGCCAAAGTCCGTAATATCACACAAACCTGCAAAAATAATGTATTTATTACGTGTTTTGTATTAAATAGAACAAATAGTAGATTAATCAGTTTAGAATACAACAAAAAAAGTCAAGATCTGATGAATTCTTGCTCAACTACACATTTCAGGTTCTGTGCCTTCTGGAACTCAAGAGTGATATTTGAAATGAATAAGCTTTCCATGATTGACCTGAATGCCTTCTGGAATTTTATTTGAATATCCTCCAGAATTCATGCACCCCAAGAATCCTACTAGAAAAGCTAGAATATCATTATGAGGTGTAATAGTGTATGTGATAACGATATAATATATTTCCGTGCCAGCCTTTTCACACTCTGAAATACAGAAAATTAGGCTTTATATAGTGAAACCAGCCTTGTAAATACTAACTACAGAAAATGTAATGAATTAACCTCCATTTCAGACTGATTTCTTATATTATTTTCAATATCCTTTCCTTAATGTTGCTCTTTATAGCACTCTTTTAAAAATTATCTACCTTTCCCTCATAACAATTTTTGAGAGGGAGTCACATTTTTAAATGTTTACAGTAATCTAAAACCTCTTATAAACTCTCTTTCTAGCAACATAAAATGTTGATTCTATGCTTTTTTGAAGAAAACTCCACTTCCTCTCATATTATACTGCATTTTTGTTTCCTTTAAGTACTCTTACTTCTTCATGTTATCATAGCAGGGCACAAGGAGAAAATTATCAGAGTAGTTATTCAAGGTTTGAGTACGAATTCAGGTATTTTGCTTTGTATGAGTATACTTTAAAAATTATTTTCTGGAAATTCAAATCTCAGGAATATCATTACTACCTAAAAATCTTTTTCTGTAACGTACAAGTTCTATAATGTGCACTTTGAAATTCAGATCTCAGGAATATCATTACTACCTAAAAATCTTCTTCTGTAATGCACAAGTTCTATAACGTGCACTTTAAGCTTGTGTTTTATCGGTACAGAAGACTGAATTTTAAAACCCTAGATCTATGAACTGTTCAATATGTCCTAATTTTCCACGTGAGTAGTTCCATTCAATTCAATATCTTATCTGAAGTATAAAGCATAACAGATCTCAGATTTGACTGTTACAATTTTGGACCCTTTGTGCTTCGTGCTCTTAATTAATTCTATTTATTCCAACCATTGTTCAAAATTGAGCTGAAAGTTTTCACAGAATTTAATAAAAAAACTCGTGCCTCTGTGGTGACTATATCCTGTTCTCTTTCCATTCAGCCAATAAGCCATTGTAGCCTTTGGTTTACCCCTTGACTCCCTGGGCCAGCCATTGTTGCTCAATAGAACAAAGATCATTCAGCCAAGTAAATACGGTTTTGCTATTACCAGTCAAAAGCTGCAGGCTGTTTTTAGCTTCATAATTATCTACTGGTGAAACAACTATTGCCTAACCTGCTTTAATTTCAGCTCTGTGAATAGGAAAAGGGCTGGCAGATCTAGGTAACATACTTCTAAGAAACAACAGCTCTTAGAATGAACTGAGGCCTTGGAAGGCTTTTGTGCAATTTCCAAATGTTTGCTGAGAACCACTGAGAAGCAAGCAGACTGTAATAAGAATCAACAAAATTGGCCCTACACAAACCCCGAACTGAGGTTGAAGAACATTCCTTTTTCCCCATTTTCTGGGGGGTTTCACAAACCCATCTCCGGGACTAGATGGTAACAGTTGACTGCAGGACCCATAAAAGCACTGGAAGGGTGAGCATAGCAACAGAGAAAAGAGTCTGGGAAGGCTCTTTCACAAAACAGTCTTTCGAGAAATATTAATGAAGCTTTCCTGCGTTAATTTGGTAATTTTACAGGTGTTTGAATGGACTAACAGGAAATTTTAAACTGATAATGCCTGATGAGCTGTCAGGGTATAGCATAACACACTATACTTCCCAGAATCATACATCTAAGCTGGCAGACACAAAGGCTACACTGGAAAGCCAGAGTTTATTTCAATTAGTAAGGCCTCACATCCTCAAAATTTTAAGTCCTTTGTGCTTATTTTAAGAGTTAACGTTTCTGATTGGTTAGAAGAAGTAGTGAGGGAGAAACATGCTCTGTAACTGTACACAGCAGTTCTCCAATTAATGACTTACGTGCTGGAACTCGCAGGATTTTTTAGTATTAGAAATTCATTCTTATATTTACCCCGATAAATTAATCCACACAATACCTAGGCATTTAAAACTTCTAACAAATATCATCTTATTTGTATACTTTGCCTTGCTGAACTTTGTAGCTACTTTCTTTTCTACTTAATTGCGTAATACTTGAAAAACAGTAATCATTCCAGAATATTCTTGTTTTCCTTTTTGATTTCTTCTGATTTACTAGGATAATATAAAATTAAACAAAGATAAGTTGTAGGTCTATATGATTGTATTGGGTCTGGCTGAGATGGAGTTAATTTTCCCGATAGCAGCCCATAGTGTTGTGTTTTGTATTGGTAGCTAGAAAAGGTGTTGAGAACACACCAGTGTTTTGGATACTGCTGAGCAGTGCTCGCACAGCATCAAAGCTGTCTCACCAACATTCTGCCCACCTCACCTAGAAGGCTGAGGGTGGGCAAGATTTTGGGAGGGGACATAGCCAGGACAGCTGACTTAAACTGACCAAAGAGATATTCCATACCATATGACGTCTGCTTGGCAAGAAAAGCTAAGAGAAAGGGGAGGTGGGGGAGAGGCTGCATTCATTATTATGATGTTTGTCTTCCAGAGCAATCACTACACGTATTGAAGCCCTGCTGCCCGGGAAGTGGCTGGATATCGCCTGCTGATGGGAAGTAGAGAATAAATATTTCGTTTTCCTTTGCTTCCATGCATGGCCATTGCTTTTGCTTTATTAAACTGCCTTTATCTTGACCCACAAGTTTTTTTCCATTTTATCTTCTCCCTCTCATCCTGCTATGAGGGGAGTGATAGAGTGGCTTGATGGACACCCGGCATCCAGCCAAGGTCAACTCACCACAATGATGCAATAAATTTAAACCTATAAGCTTTGGATAGATTTCCCAGTGATTGGGAGACCAAATAGCAATTAAATTCAATGTTAACAAATGCAAAGTAACACATATGGAAACAAATAACCTTAGCTATATGTAAGCAACAAAGAACCCTACTGTAGCTACAAACATTGAGTAAAGAAATGCAAGAACTACTACAAACCTTTCTCTGAAAACTGTCACCTTAGTGCTTGGCGACAGTCAAAAGGTCATACTTTATTACAAAGTATTATATAAGAACAGAGAAAAAAATGGAAAACACCATTATGTCTCAATATAAATCAGGAAGGATCCTCTTTGCAGTCCCAATCACCTTGTCATATAAAAAATATATTAGAATTACAAAAGAAACAGAGACAATAACAAGGACAATCAGAGCTATGAAAAGCTTTCCCTAAAAGGAGGTAACAATGGGGATCCTTCAAACTGGAAAACAGAAGACAGTCATCTGAAGTTATAAAAACATAAATCATGAATGCTTATTTGGCATTTGTGTTGATACAAGGGTCCAGGCCCAGAATCCACCCTCTTCCACCTTCTGGGGGACCAACAGCCTGTGCTTGAGGACATGTCTGCCATGGCGTGGCTGTGGAATATGGAATCAAGCTGCTGTGGAAGAGCCTGAGTGGGAGGCCTGTCCCCCCCTTCACTTGGGAGCTGCTTATCAGCTCAGGCTCTCGCCCTTAGTCCTAACCTGAGTTTAGGACTTGCAGCTATGCCTATGCCTGGACATGTAACCCACTGATTCGGACCTGGCCTGTAGGCTAACTTCCAAGCCTGAGCTGAGCCTCACCTCACCATGATGGACTCGTCTGAAGACTACCCCTAGGCCTGCTCTGGTCCTCCACCGAGGGCAGTGGGATAGGGCCCTTGTCTGTGTGGGCACTGCCTCATCCAGCCTTGCTGCCACCCTCTGCTCTTGTCTTGCCTTCCCATGGGACAGCCAGCCCTTGCTGCTCCCGAACAACAAGAATATTTCAGCCAATGAAGTTATCAGGTGAGACATTTAACACAAAAAGGAGGAAGTACATTTTAAAAATGTAATTATATTGCAGAGCTCAATGTCACAGTGCACTGCAAAAACCAAAGATGTAAAAAAAAGCAGCTCAGAAAGACACTTTCGAGGAGAGAAGCATTAGCAGTTATTAAATATAATGACCCATGTGTAATCTCAAAGTAAGAAATGTGCTGACCACTAAGTCCATGTGGGAAGATCACATGTCTTCCCCACATACCTGATCCTGGCTGACGTCAGAGCAGAAAATGGGCAAAGGTCGACTTAGACAGACCTTTATGAAAGCTCCTATGTTTCATGTCTCTGCTAGCTGTGGTCGAGCTAATAATGCCATTCCTCTAACTAGGCAACTCCCTAAGGCTTGTATCTGTCAACTGAGAAGTCAAGTTTCAACTTTCTGAACTTCTTTACCTGCACAAATCTGATCCTGGAAGGTACTGGGAAAATCGTGAATGAAGAAGTGGAATTAATCGGAGATCACACCACCTTTTTTCCCACCTAAGTCCTGGTGATGCAGGCCATGAGGAACATGATAACGTATCCTGAAAAACATTAAAAGGTCCTTCTCAGTTTTGCGCTTCATTGTAAGTACTCAGCAGATTTGGAAAGAGAGAGAGAGATTTCAAAGACTTCATATTTCATTTGGCGGTGTTCCACTTTCCCCAAATCATTTGGCATCAGTTTTAGCTAGCACTAGAGATATTCTGAACTTTTTCTCACAAATAAAATAAATCTGTATAAACTTCAACATCAATATGTTTAGAGGAAGTGTAAGGAACAGTATTCTAAAAACCTAGGGAAAACAGAGTGTGTCCTTTCTGTGAAACAACTAGTTACAAATAAAAGTGAATATTTACTATGTACCACATCATCAGCTACTAGTTTTATACCTGTACCCTGAATAAAGGTGATCTCTAAATTATTCACTATACAACTATAATTCAGTTGGTTCCTGTGGCCCCATACACATTTACATACATGTCTATTCTAATAACATCACTTCAAAACCTGGTAATTGTGAATGAGATTCAACACATGATGAAAATTGTTTAATCAAAACTACATGCTTATGACGAATATTTTAATTTTGCCTATTTACACAAGATATTATTTATATGAAAGCTGAACTTTAGCATGTCTATGATTCTATCTACAAAGAATGAGTATTTACATATCTATAGTGTAATTTCGCCAGTATTTTTATAGAATATAGATATGAATGAGAAATGCTTATAAAAAGTGAAATGATCAACATTTATTTTTATAAATCCAACACTTCTTCCTTTCTTTATAAAATGCTTTAGAAAACAGTGCTATTGATGTTATTTTTCTAAAGAAGCATGATTCTCACTGAAATGTTTGTAGGACTGTCAGTATATCAGTAAAATTATACCTGATGATCCTGCACCATTTACAATTTTTAATCTCAGAACTCATACTTTTTCTTACCTGTACCTTCTATAAAACAAATATTACTAACATTAAGTCACCTTGTAATTTTCTAGAGTGCGATTTTTGTGTAAGATCTATGGAATAATGAAGCTTTCCCAATTTGAACTTTACTTTTACATATATGTTCCTATACCTTTTATGTATACAAAATAAAAGACCACTATGAACAACAATTTTGCTGAACAACAGGCTTTCCGTAAGTAGATCCAGTTAGTTCAAACATTGAATCTCTGGTGAAACATTCCATCCAACAATCCAAATAAATAAATGATTGGGTAGTAAGACTAAGCTAGGATGTTGATTTAAACGATGTCTTGAATTTTTAACATTTTCTGCCTGGTTTCAGGAACCTTTCTTCAGCTGTGATTAAACTTTGGGAAAAAGCTGAAAAGCAGCAAAAAGTTCATATGTGAAGTGTAGGCCTAGATCTGTCTGCAACAGAAATGTCAACCCTACCTTTAGCCTGCATAAATCTTTGAACTGTTGACAAAAGACCAAAATCAGTCCTGTTTACTCCAAATCTTGAGTCAGAAGTCTCCTTCATGTGACTCACCGGGGTCTATGTTAAGAAACAGACTACAGCCATAAGTCATGCTCTAGAGAATATTATGAGAAAAAGGAAGGACCATGGCATAAAGGTTGTACATAATGTAAGAATTCATACAGAGGTCTCATTTGATATTATGAAGCATTCTATTGCCTTTACAAGGGGACCACATCTAAGAACCACATCCTGGTCTTCAGTAGAAAAATTTAGTTTAGGGTGAATTATAGACTCATGATATCTCATTACATTACTTAAACTGCAAGAAAAAGACTTGGTTTAAGTAAATTATTATCAGTTAAGATAGAAACTGCAGCTGATTTAGATCAGTTTCGACACCTGCAGAAATAAGATTCACAAATGAAAGCGTGCTTTTTACTGTAAAAGCAAAGTTAGAATTCAAGTGGCTAGCAGAATAAACATGTTTAGCATCTGCTACAATAGCCTTTCTGCATACACACATATATAGACTGTTGAGATAAGTCTGCTTCTGATCGTGCTGCTCTAGTTATATAACACACATATATATATATATATATATTTATTGTTATTTGACCTGCATGAAGACGCCAGTTTTATTGGTTTTATCCCATTTTTACAAATCCCGGCTCCTGTAAAAGTATATAAATCCAGAAGTTTTCCCAGATTATAATCAGGCTTAAAATCTGTGCTATTGACTTTTAAATATCTGGGGTCCTATTTAAAACATTAACCAGTAAAGTACAAAAGAACGATGAAACAAACTGGAAATTAGACAGGGAAAAGTTTACTGATCAATGCTTACAATTCTGTTTTTTAATATATCTGTACTAATTATGCTGTATACTGGTTTATTTATTCAGTGCATTCTATTTTATCTGTTATTTTCACCTATCACAAAGCCATAGACACAGCACCCCCTTTATAACTATATAAAATAATGGAAATTTTGCATTTCCTGGCTAGGAAAACTGTTAAAAGCCCCTTGTTACACTTCAAAGGTATATTTAACCAAAAATATGATCAGACATCTGTATCACTTCATCCTAGAGAGACTTTGCTCCATAATACTATCACTTTTCAGTAAGATTTTAAATGTAAGTGACTAGAAGTAAAATGCTCCCAACTTAAAAATAGAGAAAACCATACATCTAAATCACCCTTTCAGGACAAGGGGCAATGGGCACAAATGGAAGCACAGGAAGTTCCGTCTGAACATGAGGAAGAACTTCTTCCCTCTGAGGGTGACGGAGCACTGGAACAGGCTGCCCAGGGAGGTTGTGGAGTCTCCTTCTCTGGAG
>Ga0065711_1035138_pt1 | contig 22744 bp, 11 predicted proteins | sample Hoacrofraction12_FD_59098 | JGI IMG/M metagenome (GOLD analysis project Ga0065711, IMG submission 59098) | Hoatzin crop microbial communities from Cojedes, Venezuela - Epithelial fraction 12 v2 (version 2) | ecosystem: Host-associated > Birds > Digestive system > Esophagus > Crop | place... | reverse complement strand
AAAAAAAAAAAAAAAAAAAAAGAGTCTTTGGAGACTGAATAATCTCTACTACTGACTCGGGTATCTGTACATTTTACAGCATTTTTTTTTCATTCTTAGGATCAGTTTACTCATTTCTCAGATTTATTCATATTAATCATTTCTGCTTGGTAGATCAGTTTATAACCATTTTTAGAGTATTGTGGAAACAAAATTTTATTGCTCTGACTGGTCACAAGTGATACAGTATGCATCTGTTCATTATTTGGTTGAACATAGCCCAGATTTTGAGAACAACATATTTAAAAATCCCTCTTCGCAATTTTTTTTTTATATTTCCTTGAATAATCTAGTTTCCATGGATGTTCCTGCCAATATACTAATTTGTTCAGAACTTTGGGCTTTATCCAGTCTGACCACTTATTTGTCAGTCAAAATGGACAGATGCAAGAGGTCAACATTTTCTGGGGTCAGGCCATAAAAAAGAAATTTTAGCTTCTAGTTCTTTCCATGACGTTGAGGGTTCTCTGCATTTTGAGCATGGCTGATTCCACAGCTTCAGAATGACGTTTTCAGAAGACAAATCCTAAAACTGCTGTAGAATCTGGTGCATTTCTGAGCATGTCAGGCAACATGCGAGGAGGTACCACCGCATGGTGAAGTGTCATTCCCATTAAAGGAAGGCATGTATCTGAATTTCTCTTGCCGTGCCATTCACACTGGAAATGAAGAGGCCCGACGAGTATGTATGTCATTGGAAGATGCCAAATACATGCAACCCTTGCTTGAGACACCTGCTCTCTGAAGACTCACTCTGCCTGCTGTAACATATCACAGAAGTAAAAAGAATGATTAAGTGTGAGTGTAGCCATAAGCCAAAAGCCTCCAGATGAAATAATGCTCTCTCTCATAACGGAAGCAATTACGATGTAGGTGTCCGTATTGATTTTAACATTGCTACTGAATGGCTGTCCTGCTCTCAAGTACAAGAGTGAGAGCAGCTACAATTTTCTAGGTGAAGAGTAGTTTCTGCCTGATTGATTAAACGTCAGAACCAACATCCTAAAGCCTTTGGAATTTCACAGGAAGCCAAAGAACATCCACGCAGTCGCCCATAATAGGTACTTTGGGCGAGAATATATTGCATACATACAAACTATGTGTGCTTGCCTTCCTTTATATGTACATAAGCACATAAGGAGAGAAAGATAGAGAAAAAACACTCTTCGTCTTATTTGTCTTTATTTCTAACACTATTTGTCTTTATTTCCTTGGGTTGGTTGAAAAAATCTGCTCATAGTTCCTCTATTTTGGACATAGGATGAATTTTCATGAGAAAAATCTTTTTTTTTCTTTCCCTCCATAAAAGAAGCCCAGAACTGATAAGCCAAACTATTTTTTGGCTTTTAAATTTTTAAATTTTTTTGATGACAGCTAAAAAAATGAACATTTTTTTCAGCTACCTCTGCTAGCTCTCTCAGTGCATCCAAGTGCTTTGCATAACACTTAGCGATTTACAGGAAGATAAAATTCTTCGTGAGATGACATCTGGAATCCAATGTCATGCCTCCTGCACTGACTCCACCACGCAGTGACGTGCTCAGAGCTTCACGGTGCCCTGCTCCTCCTGACCTAAGCAGGTCAGATTGTGAAACATGAGTGAACCCATGCTAGGAACTGATGCACACAAGAATTCTACAAGATCCACATTTTTACAGACCTAAGGGTGTACTAGCCAAGTTTTCCCACTCAGAGGTGTGCCAGAGGTCTTAGCGTTGCCAGATAAATTATCAAACGCATAATTCAATGTCCTCAAGAATTAGAAAGGTCACCACATCTCTAGACAATTAGGTGATTAATTGCCTTCATCACTTCAGCATTGTCATTTATTTCTCACTAGACTATATTGGGCTTCATACACTTTTCCACATTAAGGAGACTGCACACAATTTTCTATGCTCTAACTGTAGAAAATATTGCTCTGAGATAGTCCCTCTAGGCAGGACATCCTAACTGCTTCTGAGACTTAAGGTTACATCTCTGTAAAATGTTTTGTTATGTGATCTGGATCTACAGGTCAAGACAGGTTTAATTCAGGTGTCTTTTGCACGTCATAGATCTGCTTTCCGTGTTAAATGCATTGCAATATTAAACTTAGCATACTGTAAAATGCGAACTTGTGAATTGTAAAGTCATTCCCTCTTTTCTGTTCGTTATTCTTGTTTATGTAAGTCAACAATCATAGAAAAGGAGAACAGGATTTTAAGAAGTAGTTTTTTTTTCTCTCCACGTCACCTTAAGCTGTAACCCACACAATGAAACCCATTCTTAAAGAGGCTTCTCATGATTGCATCACTTTGTTCAGCAGATACACTTATTTATTTCTTGAACATGACTCCTAAATCCTTTTTTGGGATCCCTATTTTCCAGGATATCATAACACACCATCTTGCAGTAGAGTATCTTGAAGTTATCTGAACAGGCCAGATGATAACTGAATAATGCTAGATCCCTCTCTATCACTGTCTTGTCCTTATCTTTACTTAACAGGCTACTAGTCTTTGTCCATACTTATAAATGACTTTGTACTTCCCTGATACTCCCTGAGGAAATATGTACAACAGCATAGCCTCGAGGCAGAATCATTCCCAGACAATGTGCCCAAGAACTACACCTATTTGACAGTGATTTCCTATTGATAGGTCTCTTCTAGGATTCGTCAGTAACTTCTTTGTCCATGTATTTTGTTCTTCGTTGGTTCTGACGTTTAATCAAATGTTGAGGTAATTCTATTTCAAAGACTTAAAAACTTTAACGCCTTAGATTATTAGAAAGTACATCTGGGGGAAATAAATGAGATGATCACTTCTTTCCCATACTCCAAGACAGCATCAGCTGTACCGACATCTCATTCTAAGAATGTTAGAGTTTCGGAGATACCTTTATTACCTAGTCTTGCATCCTGTCAAAGAACAAATTAGGTTTTGTCTGACAAGACCTCTTTTCACAGAATAATCTTGATTAGCATTAATTACAGACCTTTTTCTTACTTGCTTACCCACTACATTTTAAAAAATGTATTTAATTTCTAGTGTTCACATTTGAACATCTCTTCAAATGTAGAAAAGTAGTATCTTCATTTTGCACTGCAAGAAATCTCCTCTATTCCCAACTAGATATTAACAGGCTTTTCATCTTTATCCAAAATAAGCTTGATTCAAAAATCTTTAAAGCCATCAGAAGTATTTGCAATTATTTAATAAGCTGGGTCTTTTCTACTCTTTAAAAGGTTAAAATATTTGTCAGCAGCTTAGACTAAAGAGAAGTTCCAGATGGGTAGATTTCATTCTACTGAGACAAAATAAGACCTGGGAAAGCAGGGAACAGTTGTTTGTTTCATATTCACATGCCAACATGTTGTTAGAGAATTAGACTCTCTCTTATAGTAACAGCCTACGAAACACCCTTGGCTGCCAGACACACGAGCAGAAAGCAAAATTTGTTGGTAAGAAGATCAAAGCCTCAGGCAGATAAAGAGCATGTAAGACAACTGTATGCCTAAGATCTTATTTTCATTATGCGAGTTTCGTTTCCTGGAGATACTTGTGTATACTAAGGACACTTGGTTGTCTCTGAAATTTCTTGTACTAGCTCAGAACAAACTTTCTGAAAATGCACTTGTGTGAGAGGCTAAATACCTTCCCCCACAATATTCTCTCTTTTTAGTCCTCACAATTCATTAGACATGTTGTATCGTAAAATAGATGACCGTTACTAATATTTTTATTCTTTTGTTTGCTCTCAAATTTCAGCTGTTTGATCACATCTACTCTTCCCAAGCAGTTTAAAAGCCAATTATTCTCCAAGCCCCTGAAGTGGCAAACACCTGAAGTACTATTGCCCATTTTCATCTTTCATATGGGGATTTGAAGATGAATTTGTTATATGCCATAGAAGAACAGCAAGTAAAAGAAGTGTCTTCCAAGGGAAGAGCATGAATTTTTGAGAAGGCAATTTCTTGATAACACGTTTTGTATTCTTTTTGATTTCTATTTTACATTTTTCTGTCCATTTGAAAATGAAAATATCTAACCTTGGTTTGATATGATCGATGAATATAAGTATTGGAAGGGGGTGGGATGGGCAGTTGCCACAAAGCTTACAAGTTTATTACTGAAAACTTAGCTCCTTACAACTTTAAGCTATGAAACAATTGATGTAATCTTTCTAACTGAGCTTTTTCAGGTGGCTGGAAGGCATATGAGTTTGGTGATCACATGTAGTCTTTTCTACCTGGATATTGGTATTTACTTAGCTAGGGTTCTCATGGAAGACTGTCTTCTACTTTGACACTCTCTTTGTGCCACAGGACAAAGAGCTTGAAGCTCTGCCAAGGGAGCTGGGTATGCAGTTCCTGCTATGTGTGTATTCACCAGAATTAATGGGTAAATGACTTGCAGTTGCACATGCAGGTATTCAGGGTAAATGAGCTTGCTCAGCTGCTAAGCGGAAGAGAAAAAGTATTATCTGGTAGCCTTTTCAAGTCATACTGAAATAGAAAACACTGTCTAAATCTTTGATATTAGTCAATAATACAATACATCCACAGGATATGCAGAGCAATTCCAGCAGTGAGCATGCTTCAAAGCCTCCAGCTCAAGGCTTCTCAGGCTCCAGAACTGAAACTTGCTGTTCTGAACACGACAATCTGAATCCTGGCCAGGACAAGGCTGCCATGTACAGGAGGGGGAACAGGTAGGGGAAAGTTTGGTCTGGCTGCAAGGAGTAGAGTTGGATTTCATGTTCCTACTGTCATCTGGAGAATAAGCAGCAGTTGCCGTCCACCTGTGCACCCAGATCCCTCCCGCAGCTGCAGATAGCCCTGCTGTTCTGCACACTGCAAACTACAACGTAGAGGGTGGGACCACAGTTACAACACCGTCCTCATAAACTGCTGACCTGGATATATGCATATTTTGGTTGTGCTTATGGTTAGACCTCAGTCCCTGAGTTTTGTTTCATAGGGTGAGGTGCATAAAAGGGAAGATATATGTGCAAAAGAAAGATAGAAGTCGTGGATGGGTCTCTCAGCAAGACAAAAAGTATTCTTGTTTTAGGGGCATGTTTCAATCAAAAGTAATTAAAATTGTTTTAAATTTATTTAGACACATGTAAAATTAAAATTCCAGATCGCTATTCATAGAATCATAGAATTGTTTAGGTTGGAAAAGACTGTTAAGATCACTGAGTCCAACCATTAACCTAACACTGCCAAGTCCACCATTGAACCATGTCCCTAAGCTCCGCATCTACGTGCCTTTTAAATACCTCCAGGGATGATAATTCAACCATTTCTGTAGGCAGCCTGTTCCAATGCTTGACAATCCTTTTGGTGAAGAATTTTTTCCTAATATCCAATCTTAACATCCCCTGGTGCAACTTGAGGCCATTTCCTCTCGTCCTATCACTTGTTACTTGGGAAAAGAGACTGACACCCATCTCACTACAACCTCCTTTCAGGCAGTCGTAGAGAGCAATAAGGTCTCCCCTCAGCCTCATTTTCTCCAGGCTAAACAATCCCAGTTGCCTCAGCTGCTCCATATAGCATGTGTTCTCTAAGACCCTCACCAGCTTCGTTGCCCTTCTTTGGACACACTCAAGCATCTCAATGACTTTCTTGTAGTAAGAGGTCCAAATCAAACTGTTTGTCCTGTTCCTTGTGTTTCACTCTGAATTTTCTGTTTCGATGAAACTCCAAAAACTCAAAAAAGATAAAATTTTCTGGTTTTTCATTTCTAATTTTGAGTTGAAAGTAAGAAACTGAGTTTTTCACAAAGCATATGACCACACAAATTACTCTGTTGTTTTTTTAAATGCTTGCAATGCCTCTCATTCAGAACATGCTCATTTACTGCTTTGAATGTTATAATGAGTACAACTCTATATTGCATATCAATCAAACAAGAGAAAAAGTATGTGAAATTACAGAAAGTGGATGAAAACGCTATAGCAAATGCATGTAGTATAATTTTGTGGAAGAAGTATCACAGAAGTATATGAAAATACCAGAAAGAAAAAGACTTCCATCCCCAAGTTCTTAAAACAACAAAACTGACTCAGAATTAAAGAAGAAGAAAGCTGTTTTGTGTAAATTGTAGGTTTCCCCCTGGCTGTACTGATCTTTGCTGAAGAATCTTCTCTCTTTCAACTCTTTAGCTGTAAGATCAGGGTTATCTAAGGATCTGCATCTTTGGTGGCACGAGTAGCTTTATGAACGGAATGTTGTAACATGTATTAAAACTGGATAAAGACTACTTCTCTTATCCCTGAGAAGGCCTTTCTGACTCTGTGAACTACTGTCAAGTCATTATATAACATAGTTAAATTACCTTTATAAATCTTCAGTGAATATCCTTGCAGTAATTCAAATACTTCTTACTAATGAAGAAAAAGAGGGTAGGTAGGCTGATCTCACTGGATGAAAGCTATCACTGAAGAGTAAGAAAAACAAGGCTTATAATAACTAAATATTTCATCCACTCTGAATGAATTGCTTTGAAATAATGGTTTCACCCGGAAATAGATGTTAGAAAGAATCTGAAGTGCTGGTAAATGTCAAACAAGAAGCATCAATCCGTTACTTTTCTTGGACTCACTTTTGTATCACTTACCTCCTACATTTCCTAATTTTCATTACTTACTTGTTATTGCTAATACTGTGCTGCTTCATGAACATACAACTTTCTTTCTGATCTTGTGGATGACTGAAAAAAATAACTTTATGTATAATATGTTTAAAATTCCACTCCTATTCAGTTACTAAATTAGCTAAATACTAACATTCCAGAAGGATTCCAGTGATCCTTCCCAAAATGATATTTTGCTAGTCCCACCTCGTTCCAGCCCTCACTGACTCCAAGTCAAAGCCAGGACATATGCCTTGCTTTCTTTTGGGCATCTCCGACCCTCTGTCTGCCTCACAGCCCCCTTCTTAGAAATATCTTGCTCGGTCAAACGCAGTCATGCTTGTGCAATGCAATTTGTGATATCCCTAACAGCGACGAGTGAGACCACAAAGAACTGGACAGGACATTTGAAAACCAGCCAAATGGCAACCTGATTGCTCTTCCTGCTGCTGAGAACAACGCGGTGTGTGCATGGACGACAGATGTGATCAAATTCTTGCAATATTTTCTTTTTCTTCTTGTTTGTTAGTAACAGAAAGTATAGCCCCTGAAGGGGCCTAACTTATTATTACAGTCAATTGAATGTACTGTGTAGTTATGTCTCAAAATACCCATGTGAAAATACATTCTAAGCCTTCTTAGGAGTCAGTGAGTAAGCCCTGGCACTGCTGACAAGCCCACGGAGGGCTATTAAACGCAGAAATACACCTCTGGCACAGGAATTCTCTCAGCCACAATTTCCTAAAGGCTGTGAGAGTATTTTGGGAAAAGAATCATCATACAGTCATCTTCTTTTATGTTCTTCAAGAGGCATCTCTATTGGCCACTTCTGGAATGAAGGAACTGGCGTAGGTGGACGTATCACGGAAACCAGAACTGCTGTTCTCACTTAGTGAAGCTAATGGGAGTATTACTGAGCACCTCGGTGGGGAAAGGCTTCTCTCACAGTTTTCAAAATGGCAAAATTTAATTACCTAAGTAAAAGTTCTCCTAAATAAACATGTGAAGTATTAGCATTAGTGCTTAGATTTATGCTTTTAAGGCTGGGCTACTTCAAGTATCCAGCTCATTCATACACAGCTAGTTTGGGTATCTTCATAGTAAACAGAGGTCTTCTATGTCAACCAGTCCTGTTACTTGAAGATTTCCCTGAATTTCTCAGTTATGGGAAGCGTAATTCCAGATTTGCTGATCTTGTTGGATCTGCAGGGAGCACTGCTAGTGCCAAAGCCATTCCTGTTGTTTAGAGCTAGAGCAGGTGTGTGCATCTGTTCCCTGTAGTCATTGCTGTAGTAAACGCTCACCTGTGTTAAGGACTATGCTAGGAAAGGAAGCAGAACCTGATGCTTTGGGAGAAGAAAGGAGAGTTACATGGCTTTTTGTCTGTGATATAGTACTTCTATACACGGTCACAAAGAAAGAGTTTTCCAAGAGACGTGAAACAACAGGGAAGATCTGTGGGGCAGGAGGACATCTGTCAGGAGAGTCTCTGGAGCAATTTTTCTATGGTCAAGAAATTTAAGATCTTCTGTGTGGATAATCACAGATGTTTTCAGAGCTCAGATTTTGAACTTACTTTTATTTGTTTTACCCACGTGGAATGAGTATGTGAGAAGAAAGGTGGATATTGAATGACAGGATGATGAGAAAAAGATAAAAATATACATATATAATGACTGTATCTTGAAAGAGACTCCCCCTCTATGTTATATGGAGGTCACAATGACTGGTCAAATTTTAAACCTACAAAGTCAAATATCAGCTAAAATGTCTGGGATGAAATGGAGTTGTTCCTACTGCAATGGTCATGACAATAAAGGTGACTAAGAATTCAGACAGTTAAGAACACTCTAGCAGTCAAATAATCTTCTTGGAAGAAAACCCAGATATCAAAGAGCAGGCAACAGAGTCAGCCCATAAAAGTGCTACACTGTTCATGTGCATTTTTTCCATTCGCCCATTGTTCTGTCTTCTCAGATGCCACATAAATCCTTCCAGTGAATTTTCTACCACCCATAAAATAAACCCCAGATTTTGGAGGGTATGATCATTTGAAGAGGTGCTTGACATGGGTTGCTGTTTTCCATTCACAAAAGTAAATAAAGTGTGGTTACTCCTGGCATGTGATTTCCATTAAGATTCCTCTTCTGACTATAAGACCAAAATTGGAAAAACCAACTTACTGTTTCCAAAGCAGCTCAAAGCCTCTTGCTTCAGTGCATGAGGCACTCAAACACATGAAAACAAAGAACAATCGCTTTAGGTTAAACATGACCTTGTCCTCTTATATTATTATTTTTTTTCCAACAGGGTATAATGGAGTTGAATATACTTTTTATGTCATTCCAAAGCAGGTGTGCATCTGTTACTTGAGCACTGTTTTGATTTCTATTTGAAATATATGGAAAATTAATATTGACTTGAGATGGGAGATGGCTGGGCCCGAAGTTAGTGTGACAGACATAATAAACCACTTGCGCTCCTATCTAAGCAGTTCCTTGAAATATACATAACAGCAATGAATTTCAGGAATAGAATCAATGGCATTTTCCTGATTGTCATCTGATGTAAATGTTGGTAGGGTGGCCACAAGGCTAGTCTGAAATCTGGTGATGTGAGTAGACAGCAGTACTCTTGGCAGCTTGGACATCAATTTTGTAACAAAACTATGCTCTTAACTGAGGGTTCAGTAAGAAGAAACCCAGATGTTCATATAAAAACTGACCTAAAGTGCCAAAGTATTTGTTTACCTGTTTCTAAAGAGTTTATATAGAACTGCATTGGCTCTGGTCAATTCAGTTTCTGCCCATGTCCTCTCCCCAAAACCCATGTCTGTACCTGTCATGACTCACACACCTCCTGGATTTCTGTTTCAGTGTCCCTGAGGTGGTTCTATTACCATACCTGTTCCTCCATCTCAACTGCCTGGACATGACCCAGTTTCCACCAACTTGAGTAAGATGCAGACACTATCTTTTGCTTTCTCCTCTGTTCACTATCTATTCCCATTTCCCAGTGATTCCCAATCATATTCCAGGCTTTACTGTATATTAGTGTTAAATAACTTTAGTGCTATTAGTCTACTGGAAACCCAAGCTGTGTTACTTTCCTCCCTCAGTTGCCAACTTGAGTTGCTTTTAGGTTGTAATGTCAGCCAAGGCAGGATACTCTGTTATTTGCACAGCATACAACGATGAGGGAGCAGTCATAAGGCCCACAGCAGCACACTGGCCAGTCCGTACTGTATGTTGCATATTTGGGTGATAGTAATTTCCAAAGAAAAATCAAACAAAGAAGTTATCGGAGTCACCTAGTCTCAGCTTTGCATGTCCCGCCTGACTCACTCATAGCTTTGTGAAAGCTGTGACAAAGTGGCGTGCTGGAGATTTTTCTAGTGTCAGAGCGACAAGCCACCCTGGGATTGCCCCTACCTGTCAAAAATACTTGCTCATATTAAACTATAGCTCCAGTTTATCCAACTGTAAAATGTGGCTAATGGTATCATCTTACTCCATTAAGCTATTTGAGATTTCTGGAAATAAAACACAATACACAAAAGCTAGCAGCTTTCCTCCATGTGTGTCTTGCCCATGCTTCCCTTCTCTCTGTACAGCTGTTTGCCCTTTGCATGCTCCCTGAATTCCTCTCTTATACTCATAAGTCTGAATTAGGGCAGAGACCTTCAAACCCTTAGTCTAGCTTTGAGCTATGCTACTTGATACTGAAATGGAGCTGAGCATGGATTAGGACAAATTATCTTCTTGAAAAATATGGATTTTTATGTCTGGTTTTTGAGCACAATTGCCATGAATTTTACACAGTTAATCTTGTGGTAAGGCTGCAAAATAGTCACAGGAACTGGCAAGACATCTCAGGAAGCTTTCATACTTAATGGCATACCGTACACAGAGTAAATAACCAGGCCCTGTTCCAGTCCACTTTACATCGCACTAAGGTTATAAGGTTGGCTCATGTGACAACTTGCTTTGGGCTGAATCATCCACAGAGCCTGAACTCACAATCTCTGTGACTGCAGTTATTATTTTCTATGCCTGGAGCTAAAACCACTAGGTTCATTGCCTCAGAGGCAGTAAGAGCCTTACCAACCTCCTCTGCACTTCAGCCAATGGAAAGGAAGAAAAAAAGAGCAGAGAGAGCATCACAACAAGCATAAACCACAACAGAAAAAGCCTTTGATGTGGTCTGTCTAATGTGTAAGCCTCACTTGTCCATCTCACTATACAGTCATCATCAAAAATCACATATTCTTCGACAAGTGCTACTTAACACAGCACCCGATTTCCTGAAAATTAATTCAGCCGAGCTTAAAACTCATTCAAATCTGTGTGATTTACATCTTTAAAAGATGCCAAAACAGTGCTTTTCATTTCAGAAACAGCAAGAGACAGAATAGGGACTAAGGGATTCTGCGATAAAGGCATAGTATTGAATATTAAAACCATCATATCAAACCTGGGAGTTATGCTAACAGCTAAGCAGAGGTGGGATGAGCTCTTCAGGAATGGGGAGAAAAATACAGCGATTTACCAATATATTCCTTGCAAAGGTCACTAAATACTCCAGATGAAAATGTTCACCATTAAAAATAGTCTCACCTGGGATGAGTGAGGCAACACTGAGGGAATTTTTTATCAAAAATTTGGTTGATTATTTTTTCAGCGAAAATATGTCTTCCGGGCTTTCTCTTTGTGTAGCAGGAACCACTGGTATATGAGAGGGCTCAGCTCCTCATGGCCATGATCCATACTTTTCCACAATGGGGTCCTGGCTGGTCAGACTCTGGTAAATTGCGCCTTTCAGTAATTCCTTTTTTAGGCATCAGTGATGGTGATTAGGAACCTACTGTTTTCTATAACTTGATTCAGTCTGAACATAATCATTCTGGTATGCAATAATAGAGGGTTGCTTAGTGTTTACCTGAAGAGGATCTTGAGTGCTCTTTTACAGGGACTCAGATGTTTCCCTGTACTGAAATCTCAGGTGACTCTATCGCATTTTATGAGTTGGGAGATGGGAAGCTGAAGTCATTCTCCAGTAACTATTCCCCATTGTGGGCAGTGATTTTGAAAGGACACTCTCAAGGAAAGAACACAAGTCCTTTGTAGTCCCTGTCTTTGCATGGTAATACAACAAACAAGGGGTGTTAAAACAATATTACTCTAAGCTTAATGATTTTGCCTTGCTCATCTCTATAGTGGCTAATGAAACTTTATGAATGCAAATCAGATTGTGTTCAGGCTAGTTCAGGATCCATGTGGCATCTGAATATGCTGCATGAATTATTCACACTGTTTTTCTTCACCAGTGTCATCCCTCCCCCATCACAGAATAAAGCTGCTTTTCTGGCCTTAGCATACCTCTGTAAAGCTGTTCCTGCTGCACTGAGGAAAGTTTTGTTTCTAGCATGTCAAAAACTTATGAGCCAGGTCACCTAGTAAATGAGAAGTGATAAAATATTAATATACTCAAGAAGGAAGGAAAAGAGGGGAAAAGATGGTAATCTTCCTTCCCAGGGTGGGTGAAGGTCTTCTTTCTTATTTTTTATTCTTTAGCAAAGCATCCCAAGAGTGTTGCACTTTTCTGTACAATTGTCCTACCAACAGCTTTTTCTTCCCTTTTAACTTCTAAATGAGCATGCTCTCATTCTCTCACCAACTCCACACGGACCCTGGTACTCTCTACGGACGTTTCTGTACAGGGCAGAGGACAGCAGCATGGAATACATCATGTCAGTTCAAACAAGAGACATTATATGTAGAAGATCAGAGCCCAGCTAGCTGGATAGACTGTGCTGAGCTGTGCTTGAAGCAGATACTGCCTGTCTAGCACAAACCAAATTTCCTCAAAATCAAGGAGCGCTTAGTTCTGGTGTTAGCATTCAGAACCAACCCTCTTTGAATTAGTATGAACTACCTCCCCCACATCTTTCCTCCAATCTCAGTTGCCAAAATTACTGTGATAATTACCATTTGACCTCTGTGACCCTTTTGTTAACTTTTCAGCCAGAAAATAAGGGATATTCAATTGTGGCTTCGAAATCAATATAATCTTTCAGCCTTGACCTGGCATTTGTCTGTTACCAGGAGGCAAATATTTGCAGTTATTTGGTAGGCACACAGAAAGACTGACAGAGAGTCAACCAGATTGCCAAATACTTTGCTATTTGCTCTCAAGAAAGGCTGATGAACTGGCTTTTTCATTTACTTTCAGGTTTTATTTTCAGTTTGCTCCTCTCTGCTTGCCTCGCCTTCAGGAGAGTTGATCAATTTGTCAGTGTCTCATTTTAATCTCCATTACTCCAATGAAGATAGTGCCTCCAATAGCTTATTTTTAAAATTTCCAAGGTTTTCAGAGTCACACATGTCTCAGCGTGACAGACCAGCCATATATAGTGTTTCACAGCACTGATACCCTTGAAAGCAAAGCTATAGATAAGAAGCAAGCCAACACATTAAGTGCTGCAAAGTCCTTGGGCACTTTTAGTCAGGGAAGAAATGTGTATGTGGGAGGGGGTGGAGTCGTGGAAGTCCTACCCTCCTCACCTCCAACAAGTCACCTAGGTCCAATTTGCTCTGCGTTGAGAGAGGTTGCAAAACTTACATCTCCCTCTCTGGACTCGTGGACCTCAAGACGCAGTGAAGTTCATTGTAGGAATGGGAGGTAAAGCCTGAGTGAGAGGAAACCAGCAAAGTTTTATGCTCTTGCCCTGTCTGGGGAAGTAACGGAGTGTATCACGCACTGAAATGAGCTTTGCTTCAAACTCCATCAGTCTTCTCTTCCCTTATTCTTTCATAGTTTGCCATCTGAAGATACTGCTAATTGCGTGCTAGTTCCCATGCTGCCCTGTTTAGGGGCAGTCATTGCAGGTGATCCATGATAACACAACTTTCTGCTATCTTTCTTCTTCCAAGGTCCACAGTTGAGTAACACATCCCACCATATCTTAAATTAAATACTGTGAAATCTCTGTGGGTTAACTCTCCCACCTGAGGTGGGTGAACAGAAACTCAGGAATCCTCATGAGGGTGCTGGGTCCATTGAAGTGTGCCTGACGAAGTGCACTGTGCATCTAGGAGCACTTCCAACCTATTGGATCTGGTTTTCCCAATGATCTCCTAATGTCCGGTCACAACAAAGTGCAGGTGTTCATGATTTCCTCAGGTATGTAATGCTGCCCAGGACTTCTTTCCAGAGAAGTCTTAAAGTGGATTCTCAAGTCCTTCCACAGAGTGCAGCCACCACACTGCATGGGCAGAGACTAGCTGTGCTGACTGTAAACTGGAACCTGTTCCAGTAAAAGACTCAGTGATTATGGATGCACTGTCCAAATGCATATTTTGATGACGAAGAATTTAATTTTTTTCTGCTATCTTCAGGGAAGGATTCACAGCTAGAACCAAGGCATGAAGGGCAAGGCAAGACACACTTCTGACTGTAGCTTTCTGCTGCGTCTCTGGCTCTGGGGATGTTTCAGCACAGTTTGAAACATGAAGACTGAGCAGATGGACTTGGAAGAGAGCAAAATAACCTGCCTTGTTGATCCTCCTTTCCCCAAGACTATACGGTTGCTGCATTATTCCTTATTATTGTATCAGGCTTCAAAAGAGAGCCAGAGAGCCCAGTAAGCATCAATTATCTACTCCAGGTGTTCCCATTCCTGCCCTTTCTCAGCTATTATTCTTCCTCCATATAGGCAGCAGAAAGAAAGTGACATGTTTATTAGCTCACATTCAGCTGTGCTTGATTGATAGCTACACAATAGAGAAGCAGCTCTTTGCAACCATTTCGTTTTGATGAGGGATGCTATTTTAATTGTCGTACTTAGTCTTTTGTCAAATATTTGCACGTTGTGAAGAACCTAAGGTTACCCACTAGCTGTTACTGCAGGATTAATGAACTGCATGTTCTGTTTACACAAAACTGACACTAAGTTAAGTAACTACATGCAAAAAGAGGATCTTGGCTAATAGTTGGCTAAGGAGAGAAGGCAATGGAGACAAAGTTGCAAGCATCCAGGGTCTTTGTTAGAAGGTAGTCTATTTTTAGACAGGAAATCTTCTACTCCTTTGAGAGTTATGATCATAATAGTTGCTGTCCTCAACCATTTTAATGAAGACATATAATAGTGGTCGTTCTTTTATATTTTTATGAGTGCATAAGATATTGAGCAGGGTTTAATGTGGAAGTAGGTTAACTTCCCAGATTTGCTACAGGCATTTTATATAATAGAGTCCCATTCAATCATCTTTGAAGTCAAGAGGACATTTTCTGTCAAATTCAGTGTTGTTTAGATTAGATCTGACATCTTCAGATTCAATTCCTAATTCTCATTCTTTAATTATCCTAGTGGTGAGGGAGGCAGAAATAGAGAAAACAAAAGAGCTAACGAAGCTTATTTGAGCATGTGTGATCAAGATAAATGAACAAAAGCTGGATAGACTTCCAGTATTCACCTTGTAAGTATTTGGACAGAAAGGACATAAAATCTTTCCACAATTAGTCAGAACAAACCTTCTCTTTGGTTTTTGGCCAGTATAGTGCTTACTATTCATATGTGACACTACCCTGTATTATGGAGAATGGTCCATGGCAGAACTTTGACAAAACCGAGTGAAGTTTTAAAACTTGATTCTTTGTAAAATGGCACTAATTAGAAGGCTACATAAAGAAATACTTGGAAAAGGTTAGTAGACTATTTGTTTTTATATACTAATTTTATAAATATATACAATATTTACTAATAATAATACTTAAATATAATCTTTCTTTTGTGATAAATGTTTTAGGAGAACGATTGCGAGATTCATATGCAGAAATTAAGAATCGGAAATATAATTCTCATAGAACAGGTAAATCTGAAAATGAACAACTTTATGAGGAATTCTACAGAGAAGAGTAAGGGCAGATCCTGAGCCACTGCTCAAAATTGACAAATGAAGTCAATAAAAGTCAATGAATAAAATGCCCATTGGAACTCAAAGCAAAGTGCTTCACCTCTGAAAAGTCAGGACTATCAGCAAGAGAAAGCCAGACACAAGATGACAATTTACATTTTTCTATATTGACAATAGAATATCATGTACAACATCTGTCCTAAAAATACTTAAGGCTCCAAAAGAGGCCCCTCTTACACCTTGCATTGCTGTTTTCTCCTAGTATCTCTTTGTGTATATCCCTATAGGGAATAGGAAGCAGGGTGGCTGTGCCCATATATCAGCAACAGTGGACCTTTGTGATGTCTAGTCCAAATGCATAGTCAAAAATCTTGTGGTAAATTCGAAGTGGCTGGTGACAGCATGGATCTCTTGGTGCCAATGTTTTGCCATCACTGTGATAAGGGGATCAGTTTTTTTTAGCTGGCAGCACACTGGGTATTTTTTGGGTCTTGAGATGGGAACTATTGTGGCTTGAAGAGGGTGGTCTTGCAGCTTGTTAAAGCCAGTGTTCAGGCTGACAACTAAATCTGGGTTTTTTGATCTCTCCAGAAGAGAACAAAGAGTTTCAGGGATGAAGAGAAAGGGGAGAGCCTGAAGGAATTTAGGGGAATTTTCCAACTTGCATAGGTTGGAAAGACATTGGAGCCACAAACCCAGCTGCGAATATTCCCCAAATGTGGGCTTAGTTTTTATTAGATTCTGTCTTTCACAGACGGCATCCATCTGTCTCCTGTTCTCTGTGTCTGATCCTTCAGAGTGAAACAACAAATTAAAATATCCCTGAACGCTTAAAGCTTTGAATTTCGAAGCTGGTTTATCTCAGTTGATCCCCATTATAGCAGAAAGGACTTGGACAAACACGTGGTAATGTTCCACAAATGGTAACATCGTCTGCTTCTAAGACAGATTGCTAGTTAGCATTTTTGTTGTGCATTTGCACACTCCTGATCCAAATACTAGTTTAGGTGCTTGTCAAAGGTAAATTAAATAATTTCATTATTCATAAACAAAAGAAAAACAATTTAGGGCTCTTTTTGTAAGTACTAATTTATCCCATTCAGTCACTTGTTAAATATTTATTAATAGTTTTTTTAGCATCATTGTCACTGATTAAAGTTTAATTATTTCACACCCTCTTAAAATATGGGGGAATTAACTATTGATGACAAGGAATCTTGTCCACAAAGCAGTAACTATGGTTCCATTAAGTCTTCCTCTACAATGATGTGTTAGGATCCCAATGCATCAGTCCTGTGAAATTGTCATCGCTGGTTCTCATCCAAGAAAAACACTTAAGTATCTGCTTAACTTTAAGTCTGTGAACGCTTCTGGCAGATGTCCTAAAACGTGGCTGAGCTGAAAGCAGAATATTCAGCAGCTAAAAGGTACTGTCCTATTTAATGAATGTTACCGAAGCAAAAATGAGACTTCGAGTTAATTGTAAAGTGTTACCAAAAAAGAAGTAGAAATAATTAATTCCTTTAATGCAATCAATAATAGTACTAATTCCAGGGGGGGAAACACTTGGCAGGGGCAAAGGTACATTATGTAAGTCCACTGCATCTTATGAATAAATGTTCACTTTGTTCTTATCTGTCAGGGGAGTCCTCAAATTGAGTTTTGGGCATCTCAGACACTGGAGAAAAACTGGGAGGAGCCATCAGGGTTTTGGTAGAGGTCACATGTGGGAGAAGGGAGGCTAGGGGGATCTACTTGTCCTGGGAGAGATCTGTGTCTCATGTTCTCTCCCTCTTTCTTTGTCTGGAGCAGCTAGATCTGCCAAGCACAGACAAAACTCTTGCCTGGATTACCTTCTGCCTTGAGTTAGTTTTGGTAGCTCATCATTTTTGCAAATTGATCTACAGGATGCTTTGATCACCCATGCGATTTATACAGATTACAACTAAGCCAATACATTGCAGTGAACTGGCAGGAGACAACAAATGACACCAAGTCATGCAATCAGCTTGATTTTGTAGTTGACTGTACTGATACATTCAGTATAAGACATTCTTCTGATGATGGTGAAAATCAGTGGCAAAACGCGTGCACTTGGAGGGGAGAATCAGCAGGTTTATGGTGAGGACAAAGGCAGAGGCTAAAATCACAGATATTTCTATTCACTAGCTGTATTCTGCAGAAATTAATTGCTTGATTTTTAATGTTGTAGTTATTGTCTCCAAATCACAAATGAGATAAATACTGTCTTTGTTAATCTGAAAGCCTAAGAATCTGCATTTGCTGGCATAAGATGGAGAATATATACCTGACATAAACTGGCAGCGCTCTTCAAAATGGCTTGTTAAAATGAGACTGTTTCAAGCCACCTGTCTGGGTTTTGCTGACATTTGGCAAATCTAGCGTTCAAAACCAGTTGTTTTACTCACAGAATATTTTGTTGGATAATGGCATGATTTATTTGCTCAATCTTTCATGTCTCTGCTGCAGTGGCACAGACTATTAGCTTTCATCTTGGAAGTAAAAGAACATTCTTATTACGCTTATTTCTCCCTACATCCAAACAAACAAAAGAGTTTCCATAGAGGAGAAGACAAATCCATTAATTTCATTTAAAAGAATCTCAGTTTCCTCTCTTTTACCAGCTGAAATGCTAGTGAGGGTCAAGGGAAACAAAACAAATGCAGCTCAGTATGTTTTCTTAAACTCTGCTCACATTGTTCAATCTCAGTCTTTCTGTGAAAGCTAGCAATGAGTTTGAAAATCCCCACATTGAATGTTCAGAAAAAGATTTTAAAAATTCATAATTTTGATTATTTATTTACCCAACATTTCATAAATGGGAAGTGAAAGGAGGAGAGGCAACATCACTGTCCTACTCCGCTTGTCAGTTGTTCACCATGAGAAAGAGAGACTATGTTCCTTCAGCGTTTCATGGGGAGAGGTCAGTCTCACCAGTGAGAGGACTGGGTCAAAACCTCCATACTGCCAACAATGTTTTTTGTCTGTTCTGACTCAAGCAAACTCCTAGAAATACAGAGTGGTTCTCAAGAATGTAGCATTAGTGACAAATGTCTTAAATACAGACATTCAAAAATAATCCTCACTTTGATACGTGTGAAAATCCATCTCTCTTCCGCTCTCCACCCAATTATTTCTCCTGTTCCTGTCACACTTTATCATGGGAGAAAGAAACCCTACTCACATGCCCAAATTTAATACAACTTTCTGAATATCTCAGATTGCACACAGTGCGGCTAATCCACAATGGGAGTCACACGAGAATCACACTGCTTCCCTCACCCATGAGCAACTAACATCAGAAAATACTTCCACAGGTAATTAGCACTCATGTGGTATAGGTCTAAGTGGGAAGTCAGCCTAGAATTATGTAAAATGCTTAGATACAAAGGATATTAAGAGAATTTGGAGAGAAAATTCTGAAGTGGAGCTGGGAGGCCAGTGAGCCGGGATGCAGCCAAGGGAGCACCCAGCCTTTTGCCACCAGGTCTCTGCTTGAGAGTGAAACCAAATCAGCAATGTCATGAAATCACATATGTATGGTAGCTGTGGTTCACATCAAGCAACAGGTCAAAGAGCCCAACTCTCAAAGGACAGTCGGCAAACCCCACAAAAAACTGCTGTCTCCACTGCTGTTTTTTTCTACGTCCATATTATATTGATAAAAAGGTGAAGGACTTACTGAGTATGGGAATGTAACACCAACTCCTAAATAAGATTATTAGATACAAGCAGCAGGATTGAAAAAGTTGTATTCTGTGTGCAAGTATGGGAAATTTCACACTACTGATGGGAAACCTGGAGCTTATTACACACACTGTCCCCCTTAAATCTTACCTGTAAAACATTTACTTACGATTCTATGATCATTGTAAAAAATGAAAATGAAAAAATAAATTAAGACACCTGCTGTTGGTATTGTACTAACAAGCTGTCACATGGATTTAAAACATTTGATATATTCACAATTACATGAAGTAGAGTTAATTAGCAGATTTATACATTAAGAAGGCAGAAAGGATGGTGTGATCATCCAGTCTATCCCCCCTACAGCACAGCGTAAAAGACCTGAATTAATTTCTGTTTGAACTAGAACACCTTCATCAGTACATTTCAAGCTCATTTGTATACTTACAACACACATCTTTCCATTTTTCATACCTGGGAGGGTTCTGATATCATAGCAATTGCTAAACTAATGACAGATTAATAAACCTGTAAAAAGACTTGATATCACTTTCACTCTAAATCAACTCAATAAAGAAAACATACTGCAGGACCTTCAATTTCTTTGTGAAGATCCTATTGCATGATTTGGGGAGCAAATTGGAACACTAAATCAGAACTTACTCAATTACTCCTGAAACTATTAATTTGCCTTCACCATAGAAAACCTGATCATCCCAATGGATTTGATGATAAAGAATTTGTGCGTTAGAATCAGATAGCGTAGGATACTTATAAAAAATGAAAGGTATAATTAAATCACCTTTTTTGGACTCCCCCCCCTGTTTTCAAAGAGCATGATTGTGCATTTATAATACAGGAGAATTGCTTACCTATTTCTGGAACAGCGCGGCTGCCCTATCAGAACACCATTTTACTTCTTTCCTGGCTTTCTTCCAGTAAGTAAATATCCCATAGCAATTGACACTGTCTCCAAAAACATCACTGCAGTACACTGGATTAAATTATTCCTAGATGCAGGCTTTTACATCTCCTTTTATAGAAACCCAAAGTTTGCTTCACAGAAGTAGGTATACACAAACTTCTTAGAGTAACTAGGGAGAAAAAAATACTATTAATTGTATAGAAGTTCATGCCTGAAAATCAGCTGAAAAACTGCTGCCTTTTAGCTATCTATTGAATTCTTAGTGATGGCTGAAGCAGAGAAGGCAATTAATTCAAAAACCTAGTTGATAGATAACGTTTTCCACTTTGATGACAGTAGCATGAAGGTCCAGCTGTTTCTGTGGGCACTTTCTGGTTCTATGGAGAGAAGAAAGGATCCAGTATTTCAGCAATACCCTTTTCTGTGAGCTATATCTTTATTGGTATAATCTATTACCTAAAAAGACTGCAATGATTCACACCAAAGACCCATCCACCACAGAGTTCTTCATAAATCATCCTTATAATCCCAAGTCAAATGACCCTATAGTTTCACTAATCAAAAAGAGGTTTGAAGAGATTTGCTTTGTAAAGTGGTGAACAAGATAGATAATTCCTCGTCCTTCCAATCATTCATCTTCATTTCCCTATATGATTTCAAATTTCCCTGAACTTTATCTTTTCATGTAATTAGGGAATTCAGGATGGCTTACTCCTCAATTATTGCCTAAATCTTAAATTATTCTTAAAACAGCATGCTATCAAGTAACCCCAACAGGGTTTCCACTCTGCAAATTAAGGGTGTTGTCAGAATACGCTTCCCTGTATTAGGTACCTTCATGGCACTCTGTTGTGTTGCATGTCTGATTTATGAGGCACAAAACGTGCTAGGCTGTTAATTTCAAGGAGAAGTTATCCGGGCAGAGGTAGGCAGACAAGGACAAAAAGAACAGACAAAGAGGAAAAAGCGAGAACAAGAAAGCTTTTATAATTGACTGATACAAGGGAAGGAATAAGAGCTTTTTTTTATAAAGGCAAGCTCAGGTGTGGTAGTTTATAACTCTGTGCAATGATTAATGAATACAGCAAATGCTGTCTGTATGAATGTAGTGTATACATTTGTGTTTTTTTTTCCGTACCTTTTCAGCACAGGCATAGCACATCTGTGTTTTGAAGGGCCAGAGTTCCCTTGAACCTTATCTATTAAATTACAAAAACTCACAGATGACAGGCAGAAAACCTCTGGCAACAGCTCTTTCTCCCAAAGATGACTTGATTGAAAGTGATAAAAAAAGTCCTTTGAAACTGCCCTTTCGTTGAAACTTGACTTTAAACATCATAGATGTTTTCATAAAAAAATAAATTTTTTTCTTGATGGAAAATGTTTTCTGCTGTTCAAAATTTTAAGTTACTTGGTTTTTTTCTTGTTTTTATGAAAATCTAGGGGGCAAAAAAAGACAAGGAAATATGCAAAACTACCACAGAAACTATGTTTATAGAATATTTTCAAGGAGGAAAAAAAGATTGCTCAACCAGTTTCACAGACCAGCAGAACATCCAAAATCAAAACACCATTGACTAGAGCTGATCTTTCCACCTCACCTAGAGGTCCAGCCAAAAAGCTGCAGGTAACTCTGCTTTCCTTTGTAGTTGTCTAGTATGAACCCAATATCTCTACAATGAGATAATATGTCTAGATCCAAGATTTATGTACATTCATTTTATATAGTACCTTTATACAAAGAGCAAAATGAGTTTATTTTGAATTACAAGTTATGAAACAGCTGCAGCACAACGCATGGTGCTTTAAAAGAGCTTGATCGCCAGGCTGATAACTTCTGGCTTTGGTTTTCTCACCTACCTAGAAGAGTTAAGAATCCAGTCTTCTGATAATTATAAAAAACAAAAAACATTGCATAGGATTCTCAGCTCAAAATTTGCCAACAATTTGTAGTTTTTTGACCTAGTTGGAAGGTTTCTCCAGAAAAACAAAGCTCTGGTCAACGGAAAACAGTTTTCTAACATCCAACATACGTTCATGGACAGCTTATTCCCATTCATCACTTCTCACAGACCCATCTCACATTAACGTTTTTCTTAGCTTTACTATTTCTTCTCCTTGGTATCCGTTCAATCTCTAATGCACTTACTGACAGTAACCACCTTCCTCAGTCTCTGCTTCACTCAGCCAAACAAGTCAAACGTTTATAGGTTCTTAAGACAGATTCTCTGCTTTCCTGATTTTTCTAGAAATAGTTATCTGTGCCTGTTTTACCTTAAATACCTTTCTGAACCCTGGAGACTGCGCTGCATGCTGCCATGCAGAGGGACCTGGACAAGCTGGAGAGGTGGGCCTGTGTGAACCTCATGAGGTTCAACAAGGCCAAGTGCAAGGTCCTACATCTGGGTCGGGGTAATCCCTGCTATCAATACAGGCTGGGGGATGAAAGGATCGAGAGTAGCTCTGCTGAGAGGGACTTGGGGGTACTGATAGACGAAAGGCTGGACATGAGCCGGCAATGTGCGCTGGCA
>Ga0065711_1004678_pt1 | contig 22744 bp, 14 predicted proteins | sample Hoacrofraction12_FD_59098 | JGI IMG/M metagenome (GOLD analysis project Ga0065711, IMG submission 59098) | Hoatzin crop microbial communities from Cojedes, Venezuela - Epithelial fraction 12 v2 (version 2) | ecosystem: Host-associated > Birds > Digestive system > Esophagus > Crop | place... | reverse complement strand
TGTGTGGCCAGGTGGGGTCAGCCCCCACCCCCCGGCTGTGCCCCTTCCTGGAGTCCGGTGAAAATTAACCCTGTCCTGGCCAAACCCAGGACAGTCTTCTCGGAGAAGGAGCGAAGTGAATGCATTGCGAGCGACTTGTGTTCTGAAAGAAACCCAAGTAATTCGTCTGCATTATGAGAAATTGAGGTTGGATATGAACTCTCTTGCACTGTTACAGAACCAGAACTGACTATATTAAAATGTGAATACTGTGAACTTGAAAGAAGTTCCATTAAATGGCTGCTGCACTTGGCTGACGATAGCCATTCTCACACTGTCAGAGGCTGTTATCCAGGATTTTTTTCAGACCTTCTGTAACACCAAAAGGGCAGCAATGCATTTTAAAAAATTACTTTATTGCTATGAATAAATAGTCTTTAAATTTGAAAATAAATACAGTGAAGTCTTTAGAACTATATAGGGCTTTAAGGTTATTCCTGAGGTTATCACACATGCTGGATCTCCAGGCTCATTTGGGACATATTTTGAGCTTTGTATGGATCAGCTTGATACAAACTGTTGTAGAAAAAAATACAGAAAAACTTGCTGGGTTTGTAATTTAGAAGTTTTGCTTTGAAATGCACTGCTTGAGAAGAACACATCCGATCGGGTCTGAACAAGTGGCATAAGTAGCACTAAATCCGAGTCTGGATTTACATAATTTTCAAAATATTTGTATAAAATATTTGTGTTATGAATGCATATTTAATTTTGGCTTAGAGTCTGAATGCAAAGATAGTGTGTGTGGCTTAGGATGTCCCTGAGCTGCAAGTCACCAGAGAACGGAGATAGGAAGTATTTTTGCCCTGTTCTTTTGGCATCTGCTGTTGAAGGTTGTTAGAGGCAGAGTACTGGGATGGACAGATCCAGTACAGCTGTGTTCTGGTGGGTGTCTGTTTTTTGAGGGGAGTGTTGTGGTTTTGGTTAGGGTTTTTTTTTTGTTTTGTTTTGTTTTTTTTTTTAAAGTAGTAAACTCCTGGTTCTCTTGAAACATTAGAAAATTGCTTTTCCACGTGGACTTAATTGTATCTTTAACGTACATAGAAGGTATCAGTGGGCTTACCTGCTCTAATGTCAAAATGGCTTGCTGCTGAATGCTATTACATAGTTAATTTGTTTTAATGCCATTTTTATGTGCATGCTATCTAGAGATGTGATTTCATCATCAAGCAGTATTGGTCCCTCTGGATGACTTTAGGAAGTAAGGATGCTCAGAGAGACCCTTTGGAGACAGCTGTAATTCTGGCAGCTGCTGAGTGCAGCATGAGTGATCGGGGCTGCCTGGCACCAGCCCCTGGGAGCTGGCTGTGGTGAGGCTGGCCCCACACCAAGCTGAATGCTCTCCACCTCTAAAGTTGTAAGAATTACAATTTTCAGTGCAGTTCTTCTCCCACTAGTGTTCTGGGAGAGATGAGATCTCACTAATCTTCAGTTTCCACCTTTTACCACCACTTCAGTGGTGAAAGGAAAAATATTTCCGTTTCCTTTTCTTCAGTGTTGCACTATGGTTCTATATTTTCCAGATATTATGTGGAGTAGATTGTGCTGTCTAATTATAGGTGAACCTAGTTAAAGTAGGCAGTCTTTGTATATGAACTTGTCAGCCATGGTGTTTGTTGTTGTTGTTGGCTTTTTTAAGTGCAGCAGGAAAGAGATTTGAAAGGTGACTGCTTTTGTTTAGTGCTTCTAGGTTTATCTGCCATATCACGAATCTTACTTGCTGAGAATTTACTGTGCACTGCAATGACAATACCTGGTTCATTTAGTATGCATAATTTAAGATGTAAAATTTAAGGTGATATTATATGTTTTTTTTCTAAGGAAACAATAGTTGCTCACTCATTTATCAGTATTTTGATTAAAAAAATCATATCCTGCATCTCCGTAATGGAGTAGTTATTTCAACACAGACTAAAACCCAACAACTCAAACCTAATTCAACAGTCAAAAGAGGATAGCCTAATTTTCCCACAAAAGCCTAGAAAAATAGGGGAAATATTTTTCCTTCCCTTTTCCGTTTCTAGCTTGTCTTCTGAACATCAGGCGAATAACTTCTTGCCATGTTCTGAATATTTCATTTGAGTTCTGACAGTAATAACTGTTTTATTTGGCTGTCAAGGGCCCTGTAAGATGGACAGATAATGTGTTCATTCTCTGTCCAGTGGGAAGAGAATACATTAACTGTCTAAAATGATATGAAAAGAATGAGAGTTAGTTAAGTTGATTTTAGGGAAAATAAAAGCAAGGTGTTTATTTGCAGTGGTACATTGCAAGCTGTTGGTTAGCTGGGCATTGGTAATTCCTTGGGGATTGTATGAAACAAGCCAAAATGAAATGATTGTATGAAACAACCCACAACCGTGTCTTTTTGTGAACACAGACATCCACTCGTTCTGGAGATGCCATCTCTTGGGCATGGCCTCCCTGGTCCCTGCACTTTGAGAGGTTTGAACCTTTGTCCATCCATGTTATCGGAGATTTAAACTCTAATGACAAGTCTGCGGTGAAGAATAGCCTTTAACAGGGAAATACACTTTCTGGGACATCTGGTGTAGGAAAACTGGCTGATGCAAGCCCAGCGTGGCGTGTTACAAGTGGTGGCTGCGGAGGCATCCTAAGCCTGTTTAGCGTTCTGCAAGCTCTGAGGAGCCTGCCTTGGGGATGAGGAGTAATTCATCCTGAGACTCCAGGAGGATCTGGCATATGTGCAGAGGCATGCGGAGACTCAAGCAGTTACGTTTCAAGGGATGTGGTTACATCTCCATCGCGGCGGGCACAGCGCAGTAGCAGTAAGGCAGTCGTGGCCTTCTCAGCGCTCACTGGGCTGTGGCACATGGGGAACGCAGTCTGTGTTTGTTTACTCTAATTTTTCTTTTGTTTTCTCATTGTCCAGTTGTAGACGGTGGCAATGGCATGGGGAAAGGAATTGCTGCCCTTACATGTTGCTTTGCTTGTTGTCCCTCTCAGCTGCCTGAATGCGTTCTGCACCTCGGTCACCTAAGTAATGTCATGCACTTGATGATAAGTCTTTAATGGAAAATAGCCTGTGGATGGGATTTCCAAGTTCTTGAAAAGGTTCATATCACACAAGAACAAAGTAGATGGATCATTAATAATGGCTGGAGAGATCTGGAATCCTAAATCTAAACAGCAACCTGCTTTTGCAGTCGCTTATGTCTCCCAAAGGCCTGTGGTAGCAGCTCTGCCCTAGTTAAGAGAAGGAGGTCTTTGCTGGTTGCTTGTCAGAGTGTGACAGTGGGAATACTGGGTGCGGGGTCATTCACTGAGGAAGGCAGAGTTATACTTGGTTGCATTACTAGGTTGTGTCTCGAATGACCTGCAAACGAAAACTGGACTGTGTTCGTTGTAAATGCCCGGGAGCGGCAGTTTCAGCTAAGAGCAGTATGGGGCTCAGTGTCTAAAAATCAAATCATCGATTTATTCTCTGCTTGGGGACAATTTCAGGGAAACTGCGGCAGGCAGCCCCTTATTATTTTCAGCTTTTGTCTAGACTGCATACCATCCCTGAGGGTTAGTACCTCTGCGGGTCACCCTAGGACCTGCAGGCAGGCAGGGATTTATGGCTACGTGTGTCGTGTATGTGGTTTTGGTGATTGAGTGCTTTTAACAGAAATTTTTCCTAACTTGCTTTCAGTGTTTTAATTAAAATGATGCTGTAGCTTTCTACATAGTCTTCTGTGTGACACCAATAAACACTTGACTGATTGCCTGTGTGAGTAATGCAGCTGGACGCTTGTCAAGATAATCTAAGCTCTTTTCATGTGTGCAAGAGTAAAGACGTCTGACCATCCAAATTTTTGTCTGTAATCTGTTCATTTTTCACTTGAGCACAGTCAACTCTCGTTAGATTGCTGAGTCAAAGATGTGAAAACACCTATTGTCATTTTGATGCAGTTTGAACTACTGCTTCAAAATAAAAATCAGATCATAGAATGTGTGGTGTTACGACCACTTCATAACATTTTGTTTCTTGTTTTCAAATTAGCTTTAAAACATTAGCCTTGGTCTGGAAAGAAACTGGTGGACAGTGTATTAACAGCCACGTCAGTCTCAGAAATTACATTTTTGTAGCCTTTTAGTCAATTGTTCCTTGATGTAGGCCATGTGGTTAAGATGATGCACAGCATGTAATGTTACTATGGTTGTTCCTCTTTGTACCTGTGTTCTGTAGATTCAATGTTCTTTATATGTTTTAAATGGTATTTGATGGCAGTTCTCATATTTGTTAACAAGTAATAGTTTAATAACTGGAAGGACAGCTCTTTAGTGGAATTTTACAGTATTCTTTTTTTTTTTTCCTCCTTCTCCTCTTCATTTCTCCAGTATCCCTCCAGTTGAGTAACACAGATGGGTGTTTATGTTGCCTAATTTTATACACCTAATCTGTGCTAAAGTTGTGCTGGTATCCTCATGTCTGTGCCTCTACTAGAAGACAGCTACACCCTCCGGAGAGCCATTCAGCACCGGGTGCGCTGAATTCCCTGCCGGTATGCAGAGACTGGCTTCTCAAAACAAGACTCTAAGATTGATGTCTGAAATTAAGCAACGCTTCTCCAGGAAAAAATATTACTCAAAGATGAAGTTCAGTCAATTTTTTAATCGTTTAATCTTAAGGTCCATTTGTAAAGTTAAGTCTGCTGCATGACAGGGTCTAAACAGAATGAGATGAGTGTGTTTGGTGCACAGGTTGTAGGAAGTGTGTCTGGCTGCTGAAGAGGTGCCAGGCCAAGTTAGTACTTGGTGCTCCTTGTGGGCTAGCTGTTCTGCTAACAATCTTGCAAAATCCCAGACTTTGGGGTATCAGGAAAACATCTTACTGAATATATGTGAAATGCTACTACTTTAGGTTTAGCTGGCATTGCTAACTGAGTTCTGGCAGGAGTGATTGATGTGTCTTGACGACGCAGTATAGCCTCAATATAGTCATAACGTGTCTCTTCAAAGCTTATGAAACCTTTTAGTTTGTAACCACCAGTAGTTGGTGCCTATTGCAGGTAAATGACTTCACATAGAAAGTAAAATTTTATGCACAGTCTCTGTTTTCTTATTTGATGAATCAGACCTCGACAAAGAGGTATCAGCAGGAGCTTACAAAGGACCTCCATTGACCAACAGTAGCCTTTGGTCGTATGTCCTACAGATAGCCCTCCTCACTTTCTCCTCCTGCAGGGCCACTTCTTGTGCTGCTGTTGCCCATCTCTCCTTCCTTTGGTTTTGAGGGAATCAAGTGCTGCTGGAATTGCCAAATAAATCGCTGCACAGTGGAGATGTGTGAGTCTCCTGCCCTTCCCCTGGGTAGTCAGGAGGCTTCTGTCTGGCTAAGAAGCCCAAACCAACATCTGTGGCTGACCAGTGTGTGTATACTCTCTTGGACCGGAAAGTTACCTGGTGGGCTCTGTGCTGCCAGCTGGCTCCATATTGCATGATCCTTCTCCAGGACAATCGTCCCATGCTGAACTTCAGTGGTTATGGTGTAGCGAGTTGCAGTTCTGGATTTTTAACCAAGCAATTCCCATGTTTTGGGGAGCAAAGCACATGGTTAATATGTTGATCTGAAATCTTTCATCTCAAATCACAGAATCACAGAATCACAGAATAGTAGGGGTTGGAAGGGACCTCTGTGGGTCATCTAGTCCAACCCCCCTGCCGAAGCAGGGTCACCTACAGTAGGCAATTTGATCATTGATCTTAAATTATTTTATTACCAAAGGGGGCAGAACACAAGAGATGATCCAAGCTTTCTGCAGTTAGTCATTTACGGAGTAGAGGAAGGAGGAAGCAGAAGCATCCGTTCAGGTTCCACCACCAAGTGTCTTTTGCCAACACTGAAACTTGTAGCTGTTCCTTGTCTGACTCTGCTCTGCAGGTAAATCTTGCAAGAGGAATTTAGAAAACTGTAGTCTCTAGCAGCTCGATTTGAGCTGTTTCTACCTGACCTGCTTACACGTAAGATAGAGAATCATGGGCAGGGACACCTTCCACTAGAGCAGGTTGTTCCAAGTCCCATCCATCCTGGCCTTGAACACTGCCAGGGAGGGGGCAGCCACAACCTCTCTGGGCAGCCTGAATTGTTTTTCTTATATCTAATATTAATCTACCCTATTTTAGTGTGAACCAATTAAAAATCAAAAACCATTCTTAGTTTGATGCTATAAAGTAAAAAAATTGGGTTGAATGTCTGTTTCTGATGAGAATTAATTGCAACTGGAGTGCCTTAGTAGAGTGATTTTTTTCATTTTTTTTGTCTTCTCAGCTTTTTGAATTATAAACTACATAGGAATCTTATACCGAAGTGTTTCACTTCTGTACTTATTTCAAGATTTTATAAAAAATATTCAGCAGTCTGGGCAAGTCTTGTTAAATTATTTTTTTTAAAGTGGATTGTAATAGTTCTGTAAGCATTGTTTTTTGGTGTTACTTGAATTCTTCCACATTACTGGATTTCTAGAATCAAAGTGAACGCAGTGAAGTGGCAAGTGTGCTGATAAATATCCTTAATTATTTTGTCTCTCTCAATATAGTTTTAATTCACAGGATTTAGAAACTCTTCTGTAATAGCGTTGGAATTGTATCTGAATGCAAAAGCTCAAATTCAGGGCTTTCTCCTAGCAAATGTTTGCTGGAAGATGAATGGAAAAGTACTTTGGTTTTAAGTGGAATTTATAAGGATCAGCAAAGTGTAAATTAGATTCCAATGTACTTCCAAAGCAATATTTAGAGCAACCTATATTAAACTGTTTATTGCTTTTGCTCACAGGCCTCAAAGTTATTTTTGCTTTGTTTCGGAGGGGCTTGGTGACTGATCCAAGCTGTTCTGTGCTTTCGAAAGATGAACACGCTTTGCATTTCTTCACCCACCGTTCCCTGTGGTTTTCCACTTCTGTGCGATCAGCTACGGGGGGCAACCTCCTCCTCATACCAACCACATGTGTTCTCTGGCCTGGGCATGTACCATGGTCCCAGGACCTGTTTTGGGAAGCATCGAGCCCGTGTTGCATCGCAGTGCGTTGTGCCAGGACGTGTACTGTGTTCTTGCTCAGAAAAGCAATGTGAAGCACGGAACTGAGTTCTTAGAGACACCTGTCCTCTTGAGCACCTGGTGCTTCAGCTCCGCAGTGACTTGCACCAGGGCCATAGTTGCTTCTCCAAGTTATGAGTAGCTTCACCTGCTGCTCTGTGCCTGTAGGGGTTTGGATACTCGAGGAATTCCCTTTACTCAGACTGGAGTTTTAGGGGTGGGAGTGGAGTGGGACCAGCACATTAATTAGCCCGGAGTGGAGCTAAAGTTTGCTTGCGGGAGGAGTGCTGGAAACCCAAAGTGCTGGTGCTCTGCTGTTTTCTCAGAGGATGCTTCATATACCAAAATCTTGATGGGGTCCGCCTGGGCATCTTCAGCATACAATTTGCTAAATTAGAATTGAAGGAATATAGCTGATACCGGACCCAAAATAGACTCATAAAGATTGCAGCTTTCTGGCAGTGGTGGGGAGTGGGGAGGGGGGTAGCCACGGTGGTTTTTTTGGGGGCAGAATTAATTTGCCTCAGAAGAAACAACTGTCATGCCTACTCATCAGCACAAGTCATTCCCTGAATTTCAGCTATAAATCCCACCGTGGAGGGGGACGCCTGCTTTGTATGTGCTAACTTTGAGATGTATCACTCTTATCTTCTCTGTGCTGGTAGCATGCGTGAACATGAATCCAAATGCTTGAATTCAGCGCCGCAGCTGGTGCATGGTCCTACTGCACGGTCCGTCAACCCTCCATTCCCGTGTCCCATGGCCACGAGTCTTCCCCTCATCTCAGCATCACCACCCGTGCTGCTGCCTCCTGCTCCCACCCTGGAGCCCCTCCATACCTTGTAACGCTGTCTGTATACAAGCTTCCGGAGAAAAAAATTCATAACCTATGTGAATGTTTATGCTCTTCTTCCCTTGTGTAAATGCACGTGTGCTTATTTTCCACTCGTCTCTGAGTGGTGTTGAGGATCCAGTCTTTGAACAGGCATCTGAGATCATAAAATATCTGTATTGAACAATGCTAAGCTATCAGTGCCAAATTAGAAATGACATGTGTGATAAATCTTTTTTAATCATGTTCCGGTACAGTGTAATTTCTCTTCCCCTCTGGTTTGGCTTTTTTTTCTCTTTTCCTCCTATCCCTCCATTATGTGTGAATGTCAAGGGATGGCTGAGACAGTCCAGGCGGCGTTTGCCTTTCTGACAAAGTTATTTTTCTAGTCTGGGGGCCAAAAGCACCCTCAAAACCTCCCAGTGTCACTCTCCCCCCCCCTTCCCCCCTCAGAAATACCTGTACCAAAGCATCTGAAGTGGGGTGGTTGGTGGGCATAAGAAGAAGGGAGTCTGTCTTTGGAGCACAGTGAAGTAGTGCTCCAGCCGGTTGTGGTTTCTTCTCAAGTTCTAGTAGTGTTTCTGCTTTCGTGTCCTTAGTATTAGATACATGTTTGTGGAAAAGTTTGGTGTTTTAAGCATTTTTCCCTTCTCTGCACGTGGAATTTGTAGTTCTGTTGCTGAGATTGGGTTTGAGAGAGCCGTGTGGCTGGCAGCCAGCGTGGGTGGACTGGGCTGGGGGGACGCGCAGCCCCTGTGCCTGCTGGTTTCTCTTGGCTCGCTGCCTCTTGCCTCTGCCAGGCTGAAGGAGTGTTTGCTCTGGCATGTAGCGGGAACTGCAGTTTTTCCTGCGTGATTTCTGGTGGAATTTAGTAAAATTCCAGTTTCGCCCAAGCTTTGGCTCCTGTGGCCACGTGGTGCCATTAGCTGGGACAGCCACCCGTGCGTGTCTGGGTACCAGCGCAGCCGCGTGACACATCCGCATTTCTGGTTTGCTTTTTGAGGCAGTTACACAAGTCTGCCTCTGAGGACTAATCTCCTGTTCTTCTGGGTTGGTTATTCTGGAGTTATGTATAAAATGGAACTATTATGTATTTGAAACTTGGGGATTTATCATCTGGAGTTTTAAAGGACTTAGCGTAGGATCTGAACCTCAAATACTCCCAAGTAAACTAGCAGCATTTGAAATTTTGATCGACTTAAGAACAAAATGCTTTATGCATAAATTGCATTACCTACAACTCAAAACACTAAAAAACTGCCTTTTCCGCCATTTGCCACTTCTCGTAAGAAATGTTGTAAGCTGAGCGCGAAGTGCTTTGCCGAGTCCTCTGTTAACCCCACCCAGCAGCAGCCCAGGGCTTTCAAACGTGCGTGCCCGAAGTCAGGGCCCAGCACAGCGGGGTTCCGGGCCCTGCGGGGTGCGGTTTGCCCGGGAGATGCTGCAGCCATTCTGTGCCTGTCGGAAACTGGCCTCGCTTGCAATGAGCCTGATCTTTACAGCAGCCAAGCCAACAGCGTTTGACATTGTAAGCAATAAGAAGAATGTGTAACGAAATGAGAGTTCATTTCCTCAAATTATTTTAATATTTTGTTATATAGAAACACTTAGAGCTGCGTATCTGGAGCTAGTTAGCACCACCGTTTTCCAGAGAAGGACGGATGGTATTGTACTAGTGCACACAGTGCCCTGCTATATACAGAAAGGTGAATTTCAGATTATTGGAGCTGTCAGTGATGGATGGAAGAGTAAAAAATGGAGACAAATTGCCGATCTTTTGCTACGTACCCTCCTCACTGGCCAAGCAGGCTGTAACGCCGGTGCGTGGCTGGGCCAGCAGCGCTCAGCAGCGGTGCTGCCTGCGCCTGGCTGCGCTGCTGTAGGCGGCGAAGAGGCTGGCCCATGGGCTGCGGGTTGGTAAACTGGTGGTGCTGGAGTTTCACGACGAGGAGGCTTCCCCTCCCTTCCCCCCGCTTCTGGCAGCCGACTGTTCTGCTGTTGTTCTTGCTCTCCTGCCCCATCAGCCGTGTGCGCGTCCTGCATGCTGCCTTGCTCCCATTCTGTCACTGCACGCTTTGAATTTTTATGTTATATCCCATTTTGCTCTGCGTTCTCCCCAGGACATTCGAGGTTCCCATCCCAGGAATTCCTGCCAAGTTCTGATCCCAGCATCTGTTCCCGACATTATCCAGATGCTTTAATTTGGGGGCCTTTAAAGATGTGGCTTTCTCTGTGCAATACTCTGAAACCCGAGTAACCTGAAGCACAGATACGATTGTGAGAGTGTTAATCTAGTGGTTAAACAATAGTGAAGTTGTTCCGGAAATAGCACTTTTGACCACAAGAGTTTTTGTAATGGCTGGTATGTGTTGAATGTAAATTAATTCACTCTGCCTGGGATGAAGTTACTTTTGTGTAGCTGTGGCTAGATGGAGCTGTCAGAATGCGTAAGGTGGGTTGATTTATGTGCAGAGGCTACGCGCGTTAGACTTCCGTGGTATGTGCTATTCATTTTAGCCACTTAGGGGGTTCAGTGTTGATGCCCTTTCACTGTTTTAGCATAGATGATACAATGTTTGGTAATTATATTGGAAAGTAGAGAAATCATTTGGGATACAACAATTAGGCACACAGACTGTGAAAGAAGGGTTGCTTTCAGTGAGGGGCGAGATTATCTTAAAGCAAGGACATTTGAAAAAGTAATGAATGCATAAATGTTTCTGATTAACTGAGTATTTTTTTGGTATTTATGTGGGCAGAGTTATTTTAATAAGTAATGGTCTCCAGTGAGGCAGGTAGTTTAAAAGGGGTCTTGCACATCGGAAAAGGTGACCCCTAATGAAAAGAGTAAAACCTATTCTCTTTAGAAGCTCTACTTTCTCTGATTTTCAGTCTTTGCCTTTTAATATTCATTACTAGGATGTTTTAATTAAAAACAGATCTTGGAGGTATTATCTGCTTCCTCTGTTTAGTCCTTTTAAATGTTAATCACTTTTGACAGCATAATTTACCCAGCTACCTGTGCTAGCCTTATGCAATGCATCTGCTTTGCGTGGTGCCATACTACCAACTGCACCCCAAAAAGGTTTTCCAAAAGTTTGTACAGTTGCAAAGATGAAGTCTGGCATGAGAAATACAAAGGAAGAAGAACTAAATGAAGACTTAATGAGACAGGGGATCAGAAAAGGTAGTTCAAGATGGCTGGCACTTCCCAAGAAATGGTTCTTATGCTGGAGGTAACCAGACCAAATTCACTCTGGTTCTGCTAGAAGGCATTTAGTGAGGAGTGGAAAGTAAGAGGCAAGATTAGGGATTAGATTAAAAAAACCAAACAATCTTAATGCCCCCAGTTGCCCTAATACTCTCCGTGGTATGAATATTATCCCCTCCCACCTTCCCACCCTCTGACCCCAGTTTTTTTCCCCTTCCCTCCAGATCTGGCCGTGCCTGCTGTTTGCCAGGCAAAGCAAAGCAATCTGCCTCAAGCTGCCTTCAGCTGTGGCTGTAGTTATGTTTTGCTTAAAATAGTTTTAAGCTGAAAAATATTTAAAATCAAAATAGTATTTTTTTTGATAGTCACAAATCAGCAGAGAATCACTGAATCTTACTCAAGTAGATGTTAACTTAATAAAATATCTACTTAAGTATGGCGTAAGCACAGAAGCAAAGTGAGTGCTCCTTTGATTTGCTTTGATTGTGTTTTTCTGTGTAATTTGCCAAGAAATGAAATTTAGCAACAAAGTCCTCCCAAACACGTTTTGATTTTCAAGAACTTAGATAGCCATGCCTCTGCCAGCTACTGAAACACAAAAAACAACTTTTCTTTGTGCCAGGCCCTCAAACACTTCATTTTTTCGTATTTTTCAGGGTGTTTGAAAGGTAATGTTGGGTTGTGATTTTTTTTTTTTTAAACATATAACGCTAAAAATTAAAGGGAACTATAAATGAATCGAAACACTATTAGTTCAGTGAGCACTACTCAGGAGAATTTATTTTTTTATAGGTTTGAAATGAATAATCTTTTGCTGCACAAGTCAAACAGCTTGTTTTGTGTGATGTTTCTGAATGGAGCCTTGGTAATCAGATTCCACACACGCTTTAACCTTGTGCAAAATTTAATGAAAAATAGAGTTACTACTGAATATACTGTTTTGCCAGCTCAACAAAAGATGTTAAGTTCTGCATATTTTTGCATAATAAAGATGAGTGTTGACAGTGTAATGATCCATTTGGCACAGATAAAATCATGAATGATTTTAATAACCTTACAACAATATTTGAATTCACTACGAAATATAATATAGACACTTCAAACAGAGACAGACCTGCTGCCCTGGTATGGAGTGCCAGCTACTTATAATCTTAATTTTTCTAGGAGAGAAAAGAGGAGAAACAAAGAGGCTGGATCAGCCAAGAGGAGATGGGGCGGAATTAGGCGTCTACAGGATGCAAGGGATCTGTTTCGAAGTTTCCAGTGCAGTCCTTGTCCATAGGTTGAAGCTGATGGGTTTTGGCAACGCTTGTATCTCCTTCCTCAGGCGGGGTGACATTTGCGTTATGTGTTGGAAAATGCATTCCTGGCTGTGGGGTGAGTCAAGGTAAAATGTAAGCATGACAGTGTGTTCCCAAGTTTGGTGGCTTGAAATGATTGTGCATACAAATACCATTTGTCTTCTGGGTGCTTCTCTTTTTAAAATGTTTTTCGGATTCATCTAGGTGATGTAGGGGCATCGGTTCCAGTTGCCACAGTGATTCAGGGAATTAATTTGCAAAATGAGTTCTGAAAATACGGCTGGAGTCTTTGAAGCTTTCACACTAAATGATTTAGGAGTGTAATTCCATCAAATGTCCCTGTTCATGTTCCTGTCTCTTTGGTTATAATGCTGGAGTGCTGCATCTCTCCGTAAAGAGAGAGCGCTGTGAGGCCTTGGAGGCTTCTGCACCAAGTAGTCAAGAGTCTTGGACTGCTGCAAGCTATCGTTAGAGTAATATCAGGGATCTGCTTGGCTGTTCATTCCTGAGTTTCGCAGAAGCAAAAGCACTTGACTTCTGGTGAATGTGTTTTGAGAATGGGTAGGATGATATTAACCAGCTAGTTTCCTTCTGATGCCCTCCCTCCTTACTCTTCACTTCTTCCTGCTGCCTTTTTTTTTTCCTGTGTGTGTTTGTTTTGACAAGCATTTGGAGGTCAGATTAGAAAAATCACCAGGCAGCTTTTAAAACCAGAGTTTCAAAAATACCTCGGTGTCTGATTTCTAATGATTTTATGGGGTGATAATAAGTGAGATGCCTTTCTGCGAGTTATCTGCCAAATTATTGTTGAAAATGTAGCTCCAGATCATTTTGAAAATGGTTTTGGCATTGGGAGCCTAGGTTTTAGTGAAAGACCTTGAGGCTCAGTTACTACGTCGTTTAGCTTGGTGTTTTGTGGGCAATAAACACGGGTCCTACCTCCTCCTAGCGGATTGCGGTGTATGGTAGATGGATATGCATCTGGGCGTCGATGCACCGGGCTGTTTTTTCTTCATACGGAGATCGCTATAGTCATCTTGGGTTTGGAAAACCTAAAGGTGTTTAGGAAGAACTGTGGTATGGCAGTTTTGGGATCCTTTCTAGACTATCAAATGTTACCTGATGGGTGTCTTTTGCTCAAGACCAGAGCTCCTTATCTGGCAGAAGTTCACGTAATAATTCTGGTGAGTCAAGTCCCCTGTGTCTGGGGTTGCCACAGGAGGGGACAGCCCCCACGGACCTCCTGGTACGTGTCGCTTGCCATCAGCCCGACGCTGATGGAGTGCTACCTTTTATTTTTTGTTTTGTAAGGGTAGTCCTAATGGGTTCTAAGTTGCATTGTTTTCGCTATTGTTACATTTTAAAATAATAGAAAATGTTAGTCATGAGGGAACAATCAGTCATTTGCATTGAAGATTTTTTTTAGAGCCTTATTTAAAGAAGGGGAGGCATGAATTATTGCCTAATGTGCTGATTATTTTTGTCATTATGCAGCAAATGAAGAATATTATTGTTGTTTTAAAATGCCAGAGGTAAATGTCTCTCTGACGATTTTTAATACTAGATAATGAAGTTGGTTAAAAACCTATTCCTATCTCCTTGTTTTTAAGACCTCTGAAAAGTTTCTTGAGGAGAAAAAAGCAAGTGTTACACAAAAGGCAAAAGGGTACACAGAGTTTTACCTTTTGAACAGACCTTGACGTTGATTTAAAATAAGCCTAATTTAATAGGTATTGTATTGCATGCCGAAGATAACTTCGGCTAATGTCAAGGACAAGTGTTATCTATTCCTTTGTTGTAGTGAGGTATTGAAATAATGAGTGGAACAGAAGGGAATCGGAAAATGTTTGAAGTTTTTCATCTGTGTCTCTAGATGGGTATTTTTAATCACATTCTCCTGGCTTTTGCATGCAAATTACACTGAACAGCACACACTATGTAAAATGAAGAGCTGTATTTTACAAAATCTATTTTCTGGAAGTTTAATAAGCTTTCAAAAATTGGCCTGTGCTTTAGCTAACTAGGTACCTTTTTGTACCTCAGCTGAAATTAAAATCTTCGAATTTTAAATGCTGCTGTTTTGATGCTGTAAAAGAGGAATGGAAAGCCTGGTCTCTTGGAGGTTTCTGAAACTGTTTTTTTCGTGGTACTCAAGGACTGCAGCTCCCAATGACAGATGAGACAACTGTTAAGATTTAATACATCTTTATTTCAGCAATTTATCTTGCCGTGTGACACCAGCCCCCCTAATAACCCCACTGTCTGGATTACTTACTGCATAACAGCACTACTTAACTGCTGACCTCTGCGGCAGAAATAAAATACCGAACTCCTGCATGGTCCATGCTGTTGACTTGGAAATCTGCTGACCTGCAGAGTCATCCCATACCCACAAGCTCAGCTGCATGGAGAACAATCAGGGTATCTTTTTGAGTGTTGTCCCCCCTTAGAAAAGGAAGCAGACTTCTACAGCGTGCTCTAAAAATGTAAAATTTCTCCAGAAGTAATATTAACAGCATTGCCCTCAGTGTGGTTTGCATATACGCATTTGTGCTGAGGGATAAAAAATAGAGGAGATGAAATTAGTTTATCACGTGCTCAGATTTTGTCCCTGCTACTTTCCAAGCGTAGCATTCTGTCTTCTGATACTATGCTTTCTTTACACACCTCTTTAAAGCCAGGGTAGATAAATTTTTTTCCTATTTCTTTTCAAAATGAGCTAAGGAGATACCACAGTAAATCATATATTGTGGTAATTTTGTAGAATTTGTCCTTAGCCTTGAACACGATGGCTGTTTTTACAAAAGGATTTTGGAAGATTATTTTCTGTATCAATTGAGGATATAAGGAAATAACAGGGTAGCATTATGCTCTATATGCTTTCAAAGGAAGAGTCAGTGAAGAAAATCCCATGGTAAAAACCCTGTAATTGAAAAACTTCCTAATTTAGGACAGAGGTATTTTTCCCCAGCTGTTCTCACAGCTCAGACGAGCACGGAATTAAGCATTTCGGTACCTGCTGTGTGGAGGTACTGGAACAACTGAGGAAAGCAAACCTCTCTAACTGTTATGTCTTCATTTTTTGCTGAGAAGCAAAAGACATGAGGATGCTCTTCTCTATTCTTGTAGCTATTCTATTCTCTGTTCTAAAATGTATCTCATTTTAGCGGTAGTTTTGGTTTTAGTTGGAAGCTCTGGAATCACTTACCCTATAATCTTAATCAAGCCACTTTTGCCGTCAGATGCATCTGCAGTGTTTCTGCTGTTTGGATTTCGCCCGGCTGCCCCCGTCCCCACAGAGAGCAGAGTGCAGCGACGGCACTGCCCGCTCTTTCGCCAGGGCTTAGCGCAAAAGCTGCGGGTACCAGCGCTGATTAATGCATTCAGTCGTTAACTCCGCTGAGAAGGCTGGGGTCAGTAGCTAATCCATGCTGCTGGTGGAGCCTTCCTTAGCGGGGTTAAAGTTAACAGCAGAAGTGCAGCATTCAGGAGCGTGAGTTAACGGAACGAACTGGAACTTCTACCTGCTCCTGGCCCAGGTGAGTAAGCCCTACTGAGAAGAAACCCGCTGACTGACATCTGTGTCCTTCTCCCCACATCCGCCAGCTTCAGGAAATACAGACTGGTTCTACTTCTCTTTCTGCCAGCAATGCCTTCTGGCCATGTAGGACAAGGCTATTGGGTTGTCTGTCTGTAGGAGGTGACAGCTGTAGATGTTTTCTTTGGCCGTGGAAGTTAGCTGGTGATGAAGTCCAGGATCCAGCTCCGCAGCTGGACTTGCTGTGTCCGTGCAGGAGGTTTGGCTGGGTGAGCAGGTCGGAAGGACTTTGCAGGAGAAGCAGTTTGTGCGTGCTCTGTATGTACTTGTGTCTGTCAGGCTGCACAGGTGGGCTGACGGCTTGATCTCATTTGGTACGTTATGCAGAAGCGGTATCTCTGGTGTATTCAAGATCTGAGGCTGTGAAAAAAGAAATCCAGCCAACCTGATGGGCAGCTCAGTGGCAGCTACCTCTAACAGCCCTCACAATAGTTTTAACACTGCTCAGTTATTGTCTTATTTCTTGGTCTAAACCTCAGCCTGACTTAACCCATGGAGCTCAAGTAGAGAACAATTCAGACAGAATATACACAAATTATTTTCCAGGGTACCATAGTCATGCTTGCTTTTTTAGTCTGTTGCTCAGCAATAGGGAGGAAAAGGGAGAAAAAGTCTTTTAAACATATGTAATATTAAACTAATGTATTTTAAATACTTTAAAATTTTTAATATAGAATCATAGAATGGTAAGGGTTGGAAGGGACCTTAAAGATCATCTGGTTCCAACCCCCCTGCCATGAGCAGGGACACCTTCCACTAGACCAGGTTGCTCAGAGCTCCATATATTTTAAATATACTTAATAGTCTGGGAACTTATAGGATAATACCTAAAACTGAATTTGATTCCTACTCGGAGAAAAATAGATTGCAATTTAATATTGGTTCTAAAATTTCTCAGATCAAAGTGCCATAGGAAATGAATAATCATAAGCAATGTTTTAATAAAAAGCTTGTGTACTTACTTGTGAGTAAGCCCTACCGAGAAGAAACCCGTCGACTGACATCTGCGTCCTTCTCCCCACATCCGCGAGCTTCAGGAAATACAGACTGGTTCTAAAGAATCATTTCTTAGATTTAAAGAATCATGAAAGCAGAAGATTTTTAAACTGTCTGTAAAATTAAAGAGTCCTTTGAATCCATAGATGAGTTCTGATCTTGCAATTATGATTCAACTTGGTATGTTGTGTTGAGCTTTCAAAGTGAAGGGTGTTTACTTAGTCAGCAGATTTGCGAATGACTTCCAGTGAGACCTATGATGCATTTTCCCATAGTGGTGATTTTATAGCATGAGGTTCTAAGGGGAAAATGATGTTCCGCAAAGGCACATGGGCTGGAATAACCCCAGGCAGCAGTATGGGCTGGGGGCCCACAACCTGGTGGACATCCCAGCGAATGCGAGCCAGCAGTGTGCCCCTGGGATAAAGCTGACCAACCCCATCCTGGGCTGTATTAGCAAGCCTATAGCCCACAGGCTGGGAGAAGTGTCTGGTTCTCTCTGCTTCTGGAGCATTCTGGCCTCCTCAATACAAATAAGACATTGCCATGATGGCCCAGCCAGAGGCCACTGGGGTGAGTTAGGGGGCTGGAGAACATCATGGGGAAAGGGAGGTCTTCAGGGGTGCCATATGGCCGGGTGGTTGTCGAGGGCACAGCACTCTTGATGTAGCTGCTCTCTATACGGTGTGGAGAAGATGGAGCCAGGCACACAGGAGTAGTATGAGAGGCAACAGACACAAGTTGCAACACATGAAGTTTCAAGTTAATATAGGGAAGAAAGCTCTTAAAACCAAGAGTGGTCAGACACTGGGACAGGTTGCCTGGAGAGGTGGTGGAGTCTCCATCCTCGGGGTTGTTCAAAATCTAACTAGATGTGGCCCTGAGCAACCTCCTCTCACTGACCCTGGTTTGAACAGGGGCTTGGACTAGATGATCTGCAGAGGTCCCTTCAAGGTCAGGTTATTCTGTGATTCTGTATGAGCTTACGCTTCTATATAACCCGCAGAAGATCTCACGCAAAGTGCTAATTTGACAGTAGAATGTGACCCTTAAGACGTCCTTCTTATTTTTCCAAAAGCAACAATGCAGTGAAGTTATTACAAGAATATCAGTTGTTTGGCTCCCTTCTAGCTACATTACGCATGAAAAGCTAGTTCTGGCTTCTTGGCTGAACTTGGTTAATTAGGACAGGTAAAGCTTTTCTTGAAGTTAGAAGGGTTTGTTGTTTGTGTAACAGTTTGTCTAAAATTTAAACTGCGCTTGCCCTTTTTCTCCTTTTAAAATGTTGGGTGATCTAGAAGTCCATTGAGGGGACACTCAGGTTGCACATATAGCACAGGATGCCTCTTAGATGCTGCTGGTTTTGCTAGTTGATCTTTTTTTCTGTCTTTGGGCAGTAGTTCACATATTTGTGAAAATGTGCATTTTTTTTTCTGTATTTCCTCTTACCAGTTCATTGAAACAGTACTTATATTTAAATGGGTTTTTAATGAGCCATATAGAAAAGTGAAGCTCAAGGAATATTAAGTATTTGGGTCTGCCATGGGGCTATTAAAGTCAGTTCAGTCATCAGAAAGCCTACAAATTGATTTCATATTTAGTTTCTTTCATATCTAAATAATAATTAGCTACTCCCTTACTAATTATTTTCCCAAATTTATTTTTTTTCCGCTTATACTCATCTGTTAATTCAAAAGCAACCTGTATTTCAGGATGTTTCGGAGTCTGAGGTGCTGTCAGCTGAAATTTGATTTACTGCTGGGCCTTATTAAGCAAGTACTCTTTAGGTCTGCGTTGTGACATGGGCGGAGGGACATGTAGACTGCTTTGGGTGCACATGGTGTTTGCCAGCCCTGAAGAGTTACTGTAGAAAGCTGCCTGGATTCTCTCGCAATCCACCAAGGTTGTTCTCGCTGCAGAGGAGATGCGCAGTCAGTTCCGTGGCTGCTGGGCGAGTTCCCTGTACAGGCTTGCTTAAGGCTTGAAGAGATTTTTGCTGAGGAAAGGCTGCCAGTGATGGGCGTGTTTAAATTTTCTGCCAGCCTCCTCCACCTCCTCTTTTCAGATACTTGCTGCGCACATCTGCAGGTGTATGGCAGCGCTCGGGGAGGGGTTGAAACCTCTCCCATCAGCAGATCGGTGGCTGTCAGAAGGTGTGTGCAGGCAGAGGTCTATGCGTGGGACTGCAGGGCAGGGCTGAGCTGAACCCTCTGGCATCAGGTTTTAAAGAAAACACTGGAACTAGCTACTTTAGAAGGAGATGCATTGATAAAGCTAATTTAGATTTTAGAATGTCATTTGTATCATCAGAATCTCTCTCTTCAAGGACCAAAGTGTCCTGTGAAAGGTTATTTAGTTCATAAATGGAGAACCATAATCATTGCCAGCATGGGCACCTCACCAGACGTGGGGGTTGAGCTGCTCCATCCCTCGGAGCCCTCTCCAAAGGGCCGTGCTCTCTATTCTGCTGGAAGCAGAAAGATCATCGCTTGTGTGAAAGGCAGCTTCGTACACAAATGGGCATCGTGCAGGAGATGATGCGCAGCATAAATGCCAGAAGTGTGTAGCAGCTGTGGAAGGGAAGCCCACATCTGGAAGTTGTTGTGTGGGCCAGGAGGTAAAGTGCATGATTCAGCCAGGGGAACCGAGACCCGTCTGGTTGCTCAGCGGATCAGCTACCGAGCAATTGGTCACTGGACCAGCGGAACAAATTGGGAACGTCCTTGTATGAAATGATCTGATAAGTCTCCTTCTGGTGAGAAGAAACCAGATATTTAAAAGGGCTCCTAATCATGAAGAAAGAAGTGATTTCAGTTTCCCTCTGTGTTAAAGAGTGGACAAGAAGTGCAGATGGTGTGAAGGCCAGAGGATGTGAAAAGCAGAGGATCACTTGCTGTCTTTCTAGTGTGAGAACAGAGCTGTAATCCTAACTGGTGTTAAAATAAGTCTGAAATTATTCCTGGTACCTACAGAGGAGTCAGTATCAGATTCATCAAAAAATAATACAAAAGAATTAACAAATTTTGGACAGATACTTAGGAATATGCCAAATTCAAGTGATCTTTTTGACAAGCTTCCTTGTCATAGTGGGGAAAAAAATACAGCAGAAGTTTCTAGCTTGCTGAGTTTCTGTGGAGTGGAGGATTTCTGGTTTAGTGGTTTTATGCTGGAGAGAGATGACCTGGTTGCACCATCTGATATCGATGAATTGTTTTATCTGGTCTTAGTACTTAATGAAAATGTAAACAACTGTTGCTGATGCGAATAGTTTTTTAATCCAGTTGATTAACATTCATGTACTTAATCTAGTCTATTAATTAAGACTGCATATGTGTTTACAATTTTTTAATTGCTTTAGAATAGATGGAAATTGTAATAATGTTGGAATGCAGACTACTGCTGCTGCTGTGTCAATATTAAAATAAATCGGTCGTCTTAGTTTTTATTCATTTAGGTAAATATAACCTGGTTAGTATGATATGTTGAGTCCCAGAGAGCAATAGAGAAGCTCATCCTGGTATCTCTTTCAGGAAGAACTAAAGGTTGGAGTGAAATTAATCCTGTCCCACATGGTGGTGTGGGAAGTCAGTCAGATATGCTAGAGAGAGAGGGCTGAAGGCAGAGAGCTCCTGGAACGCTTTCCTCTTGTCCCAAAGGCAAAGCTGTCTCAGTAAAACTTTGTTTCTGTATCTCAGGCTGTAGAATCATTCCTTTGTAAGCCATTTGCTTGGTGAAGCTAGTACATTTAGCAAAAAGAATTGAATTATGTTGCTCCTCCTTCTTTTTCTGTTTGCTGTAGAAAGAGTCCTTATCAGTCAAAAGTCAAGCTGGTAGCTGGTTTTTAAACTGTAATCCTTTTTTTTTTTCTTTCATCCTCAGAGGATGATGGTAGCATTCAAAACCCCTACCTCTTAAAAATATACTAAGTATCACCAGTGCACATTTTACCACTGGGATAACTGTGCAGTTTTACTGGGGTGCTTTGTGTTTTTAAAAAAATTGCTGTTGGTCAAGCACTGACTGTTGTTGCTTTAAAAAAAAAAAAAAAATCAATGCTTTTGTTGATAATTCATATATGATTAGTTATATTTTTTGCTCCGGAGTTTAAAAAATAGGAGTATTTTAGTTTATGGATATTGACCTTTCAAAAGCTTACTCTGATTCCGTTGCTGAAATGGAATGAACCTTTCCCTAAGATGTGATCTAAACAAAACTGCTGTCTTTATATTTGAAAGTGCTACTGAGTATTTGAAACTTATTTTTCTTGAAAAACTAATATGCGCTTACACTGCGGATGAGATTCTTACCTTGTTCAATGTGATGATTCTTCCTGTGCCAGCTTACGTTGATGAAGAATGTGGATCTGTATTGAAACCTCCTTACTGTTGCTTTTGCCATATTATAATTAGCAATGTAAACATGCCAGTCTAAATTAAGGCTATCATTTATTAAATTTGCTTTGGGAAGACGGAGTGGTTTTTTGCTACTTGATATTATTTCCCATTTCCAAATTTTTAGTTCAATAATTGAAAAATGCAAATAGTATGTCCTGTTACTCTGGGTAACCTATTTAACCATATTTTCACGTGTTTGATGCATTCAAGTTCAGGTCCCATGGAATGGGGGGTGGATGTGACTTATTATAACTACTACTATTATTATTTATTTATTATTATTGTTGATATGATATTTGGTCTTTGGCTGTGGGGTTGTCTTTTTCTTTAAAAAATGGATTCAAACAAGCCAAATACCTCCAATTTTCACTGAATTCTAGTGGAAGATCTTTTAAAGAGCTAATATTGATCTAATGTTGAACAGCGAAGCTATTTTCTTCTTTCTTCGTGCATTGTTATGGTTTGTTCAGCCCTTCTGCTGATCCTTTCTGCAAGGAATGGATGGTTTGATGAGTTTCTCCGGTCACTGCAAATGATGAGATCTAAAACTGAAGGGCAGAGAACAGGAGACACAGCTCAGGTCGGACACTGGAAGCAGTCATAGAGTGATTCCGGAAAGGAGTGTGCTGTTCCTTGCGTTTGAAAACGACACTGTGCATGGTTGTGGTAATTTCAATCATTTATTTCTTATTTTTTAAAAAAATCAACATGGAAGCAGTCTTCCTACAGTAAAGATGATGTTATTTCCAGAAAAGATAGTCATCTTTGTTTTCTACTCTCTTTATAAATCTGGTATTTAAAGCCTAGCAAAATACTATAGGTTTACCATTGACTTCAAGGCTGATAAAAGCTCGGCTAGTAATCCGCATTCAGTGCTTTGCCTAATTAAAAACATCTCTTTGGCCTTTAAACGTGACTGGCACCTCACTGACAGGCCGTTTGTTTCCCTGGCATAAAGTGGTGTTTATTGCTGTGGGTTGCTGCTGCAAAGGATTCTCCATGGGTCCAGTGACCTACTCATGTGGCTTCCTTCTAAGCAGCCGTAAGCTGTCTCTTCCGATGGTTTTTGCTTTGTTTCTTGTTCTGCAAAGGTGGTAGGCGAGGTGGGATTTCTGAGCCTCTAGAGGCATTTCCTTGAAGAGTTTCATTCCTTTCCTTGAAGAGTTTCCCTTGATTAACATAAAATGTGTTGGAGAAATCCAGTGACAGGACGAGGGGTAATGGTTTTAAACTAAAACAGGGTAGGTTTAGGCTGGATATAAGGAAGAAATTCTTTACAATGAGGGTGGTGAAACACTGGAACGGGTTGCCCAGAGAGGTGGTGGAGGCCTCAT
>Ga0065711_1035137_pt1 | contig 22745 bp, 19 predicted proteins | sample Hoacrofraction12_FD_59098 | JGI IMG/M metagenome (GOLD analysis project Ga0065711, IMG submission 59098) | Hoatzin crop microbial communities from Cojedes, Venezuela - Epithelial fraction 12 v2 (version 2) | ecosystem: Host-associated > Birds > Digestive system > Esophagus > Crop | place... | reverse complement strand
AACATTCAAGACCAGGTTGGACAGGGCTCTGAGCAACCTGATCTAGTTAGCGGTGTCCCTGCTTGCTGCGGGGGGGTTGGACTAGATGACCTCTAGGGGTCCCTTCCAACCCAAAACTTTCTATGATTCTGTGAATTACCTGCACACCCACAGCCCTTCTTGCGCATAGACCTGATCAAAACCTCCACAGAATTGCTCCATTCTCCTTCAAATTGCTCTTGTAAAGCCAGACAGTGTCTGTGTGGGACTGGGATGGGTATAAAAGGCTTGCCAGTTTTGCCTAGTGGTACTTGTCTCTTATCCTGCACCTCCGCTCTTCACTTAAGAGGGCAAAGCTAAGTGCACAATGCTCTGTCTAATGGGGCCTGTTCCTGAGCTGCATTGCCACACCACCACGGTGATGGTGGCAATGGGAAGGTATTTTAAAAACAAAACAGAATACTTTTCTTTTTTAAAGCTAACTTTTGTTCAGCTCTTCAGCATAATGTAGGGCATCAAATCAACCAGTGGCTTCTGTATCGAGCCTGTTGCTGTTGCATGGCAGAGGGGTAAAAACCAACCTGTATTTGACAACAAAAAGTATTACTTTTCCTTCAAGTATTCAGAATGTTTAATTTACCCTCTTAGAAAAAGTTTTCAGTACTTAACTGAAAATTAGATTTTGTGATCAAGGAAGAATGTTGATAATGTTCTAAACGCTATTTGTACTACAAATTACAATTCTGAGTGGAAAGGAACTGTTTGGACAAAGTCAGCATTTACAGGGGTGGTGGGAGAATGGTTCTGACTAATTTGGGTGGGTGAGATGGGCCATTCCCTGCCCATGAAGGCCAACTTAATTAGCTTCTTCTCTGAAACTATTTTCCTGTGAGGAAACAGGAGAAGAGAATGTATGGGAAGGACACAGAGCTGGACAAGCTTTATGCACACAGCACGTACACAGAAATGATCAGGCAGCAATTACCAGCTGCCTAAATATCCTTCCAGCTGGATGTGAGCTGGTAAACCCCATTTTTTCCACTGTGATGAGGAAAAGCCATAGTGATTAAGTCATTTAAAACACATATGGACTATGTCACATCCTGGAAAACGTACAGCAACAAGTTCTCCTATGCTTTGCATCAGAGGATGGATGAAAGTCCTTAATAAGCTATGTTTGGTCACCATTTTCTCTTCTGCATCCAGAATCTGCATTCTTTCACCCCTTCTTTAAAGAATTCTGTGATTTACAAACCTGGACATGCGGTCTGTCTGTGTGCCTAGGACATCAATATGGCACAAGGAATCCTCTCTTGGGAAATGGACATGGCTTTAAGTTACACATGCTAGATTGAGAGTTTTGTTTCTGTTATAGGCCAGAGTGAGTCAGAACCTCATTCCAAGAGAGCAAATGCCAGCTGGACACACCACCAGACAGAAACTTATGTCTTGGCCTTTTTGTTGTTGTTGTTTTTAAAGCCCTTCCTCTCTTCAAAGCTGGAACTCCCTGTTGAAAAGACTGAAAATAATAAGCTCTAGGAAACAGTCAGGGAGAGACAAGAGCTAGTAAGAAATTCCACAAAATCTAGTCTAATAAAATAGTTTTTTACTTAGAAGCTAGATTAAATACACCATCTTCCCCCCTGCAAAACACACTATTTAAATAACCTTTCCCAGGAGCTAGAGAGAGGAAAGCTATGGAGGAAGATGAAGGTTGGGAAGATGTGTGTACATGCTTTGAAACAGCCACTAGATCTGGATACATAATTTCTTTTTAATTTCTAAACATCAGAGCCCCATAATTCAGGCATTACTGGAGGGAGATCCCAAATGAGTAAAGTTTTTGAAGTAATTAGTCTACACAATCTGAAGCCCTTTTGGTAAGAACTACCAAACTACCCAGCTAATTTTAATTTTCCTTCTTCTCTTCTCACCACCACATGAAACGCAAGTGGAAAACCCCTGCAGTGTGGCAGTGATTAAACTTGCGAGGACAGACAGTAAGCTTGAGCGAGGTCGCATTGCTTCTGTGATGCAAACAAGTGCCTGTACATCAAAGTTCCGTGTTCTTCTAATCCTTTAACAAAATTTTGAATTTAGCTTCAGGACCAGCTGGATTTCTTCAAGTAGCAGGGTTCTCTCTGTATGTTTATAGTCACCCTATTAGACTGATTTCTGCTCTCAGTTGCTCCCCCAGCAGAGGAAACTGGTGACAAACTGTAACCCAGTCATCCACTTCTTTCTTTTTTTAAAGTAACAGAACGAGAAGAAGATGTTGTAGGATGGATAACATGGAGATGTGAAGGAGAGGACTCTGCTCTAGACATTGACTCACTTCCTATGCCCTCATCTTGCTCTCTTCTTTCTCCTTGTCTCCTAAACTCCCTTTCTTCCTCACATGATTTGCTTTACACAGTGAATTCTTCTGTTTTTAATTCCATCCGTGTGCAGGGCTGGAGAGTTACGGAAGTCCAAAACGAGGTGGGTGTGGGGTGATGTCGGTCTGAATCCAAACGCCATCCTGAAGGCCTGACAGCAAGCACAAGGACCTGGTCAAAGGGAAAGGTGTCTTGCTGAAATGCCCGGGCGACCAAAAAGAGAAGTAGGACTGGAGAAGGCTAGGAAGTCTCTGGACCACAAGGGTTGCCTCCGTTTTAACAAAGGGAGGACATTTTTTTTGACTCTCACCATGGCATTGCTTTTCCTGGTTTTGCTGTTGCAGGCAGTACGACTAGACCAGAGGGGCAAAGTTTTCAGGCACACTGCTGAAGCTGCCCTTCTTGGAAACACTGCCAATCTGCCTGCAGCTGTATGACTCTTGTGGTCTCTTCCAGAGCTCTCTTTCCGAGTGTGGATGTGCGGTGGCAGCTTGGAGATCGTTCCCTGCAGTCGAGTGGGACACGTGTTCAGGAAGCGCCATCCCTATGACTTCCCTGAGGGCAATGCACTGACATACATCAAGTAGGTGTTGGGTAGTTACTGGTAGCAGCCGAGTAACCTTGGTGTTGGGCATGTCTCAATAAGCCTGAATTCTTTGTTGTCTTTCTGCCTGATTACAGAGGAGAACAGTTTGTGGCTGAGCATCTGTTCTCAAGGGAAGGATGAGTTGCTGTTTTCTGTGAGCAAAACCTGTTTGCTTCTCTGTTGTTTGTGTTAGTGCATCTTGTTCTTCCTCAGTCTTCGGTGGAGGGGGGCAGCAGTACCCCAGAGAGAGGCCCTGGCCATCTGTGGATACTGCCCTATGACATGTGCCTGTGTATCAGCAGTCCCTAGTCATATCTGTTGTCTCTGAGCTGCTTTTGAGTCCAGAGATCCTACAGAGCTGTATGTGCTCTGAGATGAGCCCTGCGGACAACTTCCACTGCAGGACAGATGGGAAGAGAAAAGAGATGAGACAAAGTGCTTTATAATGAGAGTGGTTAAGCACTGACTTAGGGCCCCAGAGCAGTTGTTGAAATCTCCATCCTTGGAGATTTCAAAACTCAACCAGACAAGACCCTGAACGACATGACCTAACCCGAAGCTAGTCTGCTTTGGGCAGGAGGTTGGACCAGGTGATACCTAGAGGTGCTTTCCAAGCTGAATTATTCCATGGTGTTATTCTGATCTGGGGAAAGGGATACCGTAAAGCAGGGTGATGATGACAGTCAGTCCAGGTGTCTCTGTAGAGGGAGCATGTGTGAAAACATCATGGTAGATTTATGGCTGTTAAAATTTTAGCTTCTGAACTGAAGCATCCTTGCAAGGCTTTGTAGACTCAACACATTCAATCTATACCCGTCCATACTGCTCACTGTGTTTCATGTTTGAGATTGTCCCTCACTCCCTCTCGGCAGACAGGCCTTGGGTCTGCCCACCCAGTGACTGCTCGCTGGGAGGTCATGTTCCAGCAGCGCTGAGCAAAGCATCTCCTCATCCCCATGCAGGAACACCAAGCGCACAGCAGAGGTGTGGATGGATGAATACAAGCAGTACTACTATGAAGCCCGACCATCTGCCATTGGGAAGTCATTTGGAAGGTAAGCTGCCCCCAAACCTCGTTAGAGGAGCTGTGGTAAGCCACTTGCTAGCAAGAAGTAGTTTTTGGGTCTTCTCTGTGACTAAGTGTGGGAAAAAGAGATGCTCTGGAAGGCTGGCTTGCCAGGGAGGTTGCAGCTTGAGTGTCTGACTAACAAGGTTTGCTTCTAATTTACTTTATTTTTCCCCCAGTAACCCTGCATAAATCATTTGTTAGCAGAAGGCCAAAGGGATCTGTAATGAAATTAAAAGGCCAGACATTTTAATCGGATAGATAAGAATATTTTCTAACACAGCATGCAGCTGCTCTGGAAATGTGAGCTGTGCAGTTACTAGAGCTTGATACAAAGTTCCTGCATGGATGCAGAATCCTGGGGCAAGCACAGCTAGCTGGCACATGGGGCAGGTTGCACTTGGTGCACTCCCCTGTTTCCTGATGAGTGAATGAGTGGTTTGCTTGGTTTACAGGGCAGGAGAGAGCATGGCCAGTGATGAGACATCTCATTTAGAAAAACAATCTGGTTGTGACTCATCTCCAGCACCTGCTGAGCCCACTTCTCTGCAGAATTGTGCTCCTTACAGCATCTTTGCTAAAGCTGTCTCCAGGCCACATGGGATTCACTGTTATGGGCTTAAGCATTCTTTGTGACCCAGAAGTCAGTGATGGACACGAAAACCTGGGAAGAGGGGAGAGCTTGCTCTCTGTGCTAATGAACACCTATAACTACCAAATAAATGTAAAAAATCCCAGGAGTGGTGTACATGTGTGGGTTATATCTGTGGGTTACTTCTGCCTGTGAACAAGTGACTAGTGTTGTATCAGCTTAAGGACTTGGCAAATGTGGTTGTATCTCAAATGTATAGCTACATGCACTGAGTAATGATGCGTCTCCTGCGTATTTGATGACAAGCAGGTTTGGTCTGACCCACACACAGTTTTTTGTTGTGCATTGTGCTTTATTGTCTTGATGCATTACATATTTTTGTACAGATAGCTTTGCCTACCTAATTTATCTGTCTTTGAGCTGACCACAGCAGCTGGGCTCGGGCCAAATAGCAAGTAACCCTGCTGTTTATGAAGGAAAATGGACTATTGCACGTTGAACATGGATATATTACTATTATGGTTTAGGGTGAAAGCCTGCAGTTCTTATTCACACAGACTTCCTAGTGGCTTTACTGGCAGCATTGGCTAAATAAGAGCTGGAGCAGAGCTGTAGGATTTGATTTCAGGCAATTTCTAGACCTGTAGTAACAGCCTTGAGAACCTACATTAAATCTAGATTTTAGAATGCAAATGCCTCTGACATCACCACTGTGAACTGGGCCTAAAATGGACCTTCCTTTCCCACAATTTTGATGTGAGTATAGGATCTAAGTACATTCTTCTGAGGTGTGGGCAGTACAGTGGCCTCTGTGGGCTGAGCATGGCAAGGAGCACGGATACAGTTAAAAGTCCTTCCCAACAGACAAGTGTAGTGGTATAGCTTGAAGAAGAGAGTCCCTAGTGCCACTGCCTCTCTGCTCTTTTTCATCTCAGGTCACTGCTAGTGCTCTGATCTCAGCAACAGCTAGGTGGAAGAATGAGTAAGGGGGAAAAGTCATATAGTCTCCCTCAAACCTCCTGGGTCATCTTTGTTGTTCCCCTCCCTCCTGTTCACTACCTTATTCTCAACAACCTGCCTGTGTTTCCAGTGTTGCAGACCGAGTGGAGCAGCGACGCAAACTGAACTGTAAATCCTTCCGGTGGTATCTGGAGAATGTCTACCCCGAGCTCAAGTGAGTCAGTTCTCTGCTTGTAGAAATCTCTGAAGGATCTGGGAGGTGGGTCACAGTGAGAAGCTGAGCCTTGGTGGCAGCGGGCAAAATTGAGACTTCTGTTTGGAAAAGGTTTTCCTCTGTTCTTCCTTTTGGTGAGAAACCTCCTGTGATTTTCTGGCTTGTATCATCGCAACAATTCTGCAGAACATTTGTTGCTCCTGCCTCTGGGAGCCCTCTGCTCTACCCCATACAGCTGTCCCTCAGAGATGTGCAGCAGTGGTATTTTCAGAGGTGCGGGATGTAGACAGATGCCAGAGCACTACATCCCTCCGTGTTAAGGCTTGGTCTCTGCCTGTCCAATGCTCTGCCTGGAGGTAGTTGAGCCAAGTAGAGCTGGGCAGCCTCAGTGCAGAGGTGCGGGTGGTTCAGAGAAAGCCCTGGTGAATGCCAGAAGCAGCTGTGCCTGTGGCTTCCCCTGCCCCGGGTCAGGATGCAGTAGTGCTGTGGCACTGCTCTGCTGGGAGGTAGCCTGGGGAGAGCTGTGTCGTTGGCGCTTGCTAGCTAACACACCCTGGCAACACATCCTTACATCTCAGTCAAGCAAAGTCTGTAGCTAACATGGGTCGAGGCTAAAACATCCAGCTGTCGTCTGGCCTTGAGAGATCTTTCCTGTATTACTACCAATGGGACAGTGAATATGTGCTAACACTGGGGGGAAGACTCTGGAAAAGGGGGAGGCAGAAGCAGGATAAATCAGTGTGGATATGGAATTGTACTGGCAATGGCCTCTTTCAGAAGAGACGTCACACTGAACTGCTTGCAGTGCACCTAAAGCACCTGATGCCTTCTGAAACAAAAGGGTACCAGCCCTCTGAACAAGTTCTCCGTTGGCTTTTGCCTCCTCCAGGCATTTCCGGTGGATAGCTAGCAGGATATTGTTCATCTTCTGCCAAATAAAGGGGACTATGTTTCAGTAAGGGGCCAGTTATGTCCTTCTAAATGTGTGTGTGCGCGCGCTTTGGACATTTCTGTGTATGAAATGTCATGCAACTATCATTTCACTTCAAGGGTCCCTGAAAAGGAGATGATTCCAGGAATAATAAAACAAGGAGGAAACTGCCTGGAGTCTCGGGCGCAGGATACCACGGGGAATACGTTGGCTGGCATGGGAATCTGTAAAGGAACAGTCAGCAATCCACCTGTCACTCAGGTAAGGCAAGCTTCAGTTTGGTGCTTTGCTCCTGCTTCTGCGCTTTTTATTACTGATGAATGAGAAAGCATCTCTGGCCTCAGTGGGTTTGTACAGAGGTGAATGAAGGAAGAACTTGGCCCTGTTAATTATTTTAATAGTAAGCAGGAAAGGAAGTTGTTGCCCATCTCTTAGGGCTCTGTTGGCTCTAACAGACCCAGCAGTTAGGTGTAGAGTCAGAAGGTTTTCATCACTGAAAGGCAACAGGTAGTGCTTGAATGCTCAGGGGTGTGACTAGTCTGTGCAGTGGGCATGCAACCAGGGTTTGAGTCATGTAGCTGTTCCCACTCAGACCGTTGCTTGGGTGTGCTCTGCTTCATTGTCCAACCCATGAGAACTGGTCCTGGGATGTGCTTAGCTAATACCCTGGCATGTGGGTAAGAGATTTTCCCAGGATGAGAAACACTCCTTGGTCTGCCAGTTCAGCTGTAGCTGCAGATGGCTTGAGTTGTGCTGTTTTACAGCTACATCTCAGTATAAAGCCCAAACAGAGTTTAAATAGCCAAGACCCCAACTGCCATAATTTGGTGCAGCTCTCCTAACTGCAGTGGAGCTGTGCTGGTTTGTACCAGCTGAGGATCTGCACCCAGCCTCTTCTTTTGGTGACCAAAAGCGGCAGGGAGGCAGCTTGAGAAAGTTAAGGGTCACAGTCAGATATTTTATGCCAGCAAATACATATTCACATCTGTTAACTGTTGGAAACCAGTTTGCAGCTAGCATTCAACATGCTGTTTCATCTGACTCATTGTTCCACGTCATTACCGTTTGAAATCTCTGAAACTTGCTGCATTTTTTATTTCATCCTTGGGAAGAGTATAATAATAGCTGACAGGGTTGGTTATCTGTCTCGTGAGAGGAGGGGAAAATGAAGTGGCTTATGCTTTATGTGTGCTGGTGATATACGTTAGCCCATGAATATGCTTGCATGTGTTTTCCTTCATCTGACAATCTGTAGGTCCCAGATACCTGTTACAGAACATGTCTGCTCTGTAAAATATGCAGAAGCAGTTGCATGTCATGCAAATCAGGGGTCAGGGTCCTCCCTGCGTTGTAGGCCTAAGTCTGTAAAGCTGCAGAGCAGGGAGTTGCATGGGATCCAAGGTTAATCAGACAGCTCAGATGGTCAGAGGAGCCAGCTTCAGGCTTTGAAATAGTCGTGATGCACCAAGCCTGAGCAAAGACTTCTGATCAGGTGAAGACTGCTGCCATAATCTTCCCAGGGAGCCTTTGGTAAGAGCTGAACAAAGGACAGAAGTTTTTGAAATACCTGATAGAAAAAACTCTTTCTCCCACGTCTGATCACCATTATGATCCTAACCGAACCTTTGCTTTTCTTATGCCAAAGGAGTGGGTATTCAGTGACCCTCTAATTAGACAGCAGGACAAGTGTCTTTCCATTACCTCCTTCTCTACTGGCTCTCAAATCACACTGGAAGCCTGCAATCAAAAAGACGGCAGACAGGTAGGTAACTGTGCGCCTGTTTTTCATCCCTCCGTTGCCACATACCAGTGTTCGTACATCAGTGCAGCCTGCAGACGCAAACCTAGTACTATCAAAGTGTATAAAAGTCCCTTCCATCTTCTGCATCTCCCTCTCTGGTGTGTTTCATAAGCTGGGATGTATGAGATTGCCCGCAACCAAAGCGAGGAGCACAGACCGCACTAGCGTTTGGGTGTCTGCTCTGCCTGGGCCCTTGGCAGCGTGGTTAGCTCCAGCTCGGGAGCACCCCGACCTCGCTCCTTGGGTATGTTTATCTTCAGCTGGATCAGTGAATGGAAGGAGCACAGCATCAGAGAGGGGTAGATAAGCTGCAGATGCTTTGAGATAGCCAAGGAAAGGGTGGTGTATGCTATCATTTGTTTACTTGTTCAGAAGTGAGAGAACCATGGTTTTTGTGATGTTTTTGGACATGTGAACAGACCTTTAAAACTGATTGTGTGCAACTGATTTGAGAAATACTGACTGACATAAAGCAACGTATGTTCTACCCAAACTGCTCCCTGAGGAAAAATACACAGCAGCAGCGTTCCCAGCAAAATGCGATGTTCCCAGCAAAATGCAGCTCTGTGACTCTTACGCTGTTTCTGAGATGTGCATCCCTGATCTGTCAGGGCACATAAGTCATTTTGCCTTACAGCACAAGGTAAGAGATGGCCTCTGCAATGGCCAGGGTGCCTGACAGAGATGTGATGTGGCTTTTGGTCAGAACTAGGCAAAACACAACAGGTGATGACACAGCATTGGCAGACAGTGGACTGAGCTTGTTTCATTACTAGTTCCTGTGCTTCCCTCTACACCGAGACAGAACACGTTTTCTGTCATCTAAGACTATGCTGGCTTTGTGTTTTCTGACACATCTATTGTTCTGATAGCCCAAAGGCAGGAGGTGGCTCAGCTTGCTACCAGTCCTTAGCAGCATCTTCTTTAGTCAGTACTTTTTAATGCTGTATGACTCTCTGAATTTAGTTCTTCCTGAAATAAAGCACTGAAATCCAGTCTTGCCCACTTATGGAAAGCCTGTGTAGACTTTCCTCCAGAGGGTTGGTTAATGCAGAAATGTCTTGGAGAGTTGTCACCAAGAATACGCTGGGAAAACTCTGAGTTTGGATTACCCTTGCAAAGATATCCCAGGTGGGCTGTGCTTGCCTGCTCCTTTTTCTTGTTGTTAACCATTCACCCCCTTGCTGTGTAATTAGGTCATTTAGCTTCCCCTTAGGTGCCTTGCAGCATTTTTCTCCCCTAGCAGCAGATTGGACCCTAGCAGCTGCCAAAATCAGCTGTCTTTCCCCGCCTCCCCTGTCACTGAAGGACAAGGATCCCCTGAAGGGGGGTGGAGTGCAAGCCCTATTAGTCAGAAGAGAGATTAATCCGCACTAACACAACAAGGCTCATTCTGCTGCTGGAACAGGATTTATTGAGCCTTGATGTGTTGGTTATATAGAGGCTCATTATAAAGACATGCACACACGCTTAAGGATGTGAGCTGTTGTTTTCCATTGCCTTATGTGAACAAACTGCACTTAAATCAAGGACTTGACCTAGCAGATGATTTAGCCAACTGACTGTAAGCAAGGGTTTTATTTAAGCATTGCAAATAATTAGAGACTGATTTGAATCACAGCTGCCATTTGAAACCACCTTGTGGCTGAAGGGGTGAGGCAGGCATGAGGCGAGAGAAGTGCATTTGAATTTTTAATCTAATTTGGGTTGAAATGCTCTGAAATGTTGGGGGTTTTTTTAAGTCCCAAACTCCCATTTCAGATTTCTACTTATAAAGCCAGTTCTGCCTGCAATTTCTCAAGTTTGTTGTGTTCTTGGGGAATGTTGTTATGGTCCCTTCCTTCCATAAACACAACGGCAATTGTTAATACTGACATTGGATTTTAATTAGCTCGAAGTCAGTCAACTTTGCAAACTATCCCATTCTCTCTCCTCCATCTCTTTTCTAGAGGGGCCACCTGCATCTAATGCAACGTTTTCTGCTTACTTTGGGAACTGACTCTTTCTCTGCCGGGTCCTAGCTAGAGTGGAAAGTGAAGCTAACAACTTTTATGGGGGTCATCTGAGAGTGTATGTCTGGGCTGACAAGGCATGTTTCTGGCAACAGAGAGCCAGGACAGAGAGGAGGGAGTCTTGTTCTTCCTGGATTGGCAGCTTGCAGTAACCACTGCCTAGGATGTCACCCAAGCCCAGCTCCTGATATTTGGGAGGTTGAGTTTAAAGGAGATGGCCGCTGCTATAGAAGCTTTAAAGTGTGAAATGAAAGAGCAAAGCTGGAGGGAAGAAACTCCAGTTGCCCTACAACCTGCCCGTCTCCCCATGGATACTCCCAGCCCAAAACGTGAGTGCTGGGGGCAGAGCAGTGTTTTCAAACTACACATGGGTGTAGCCACTGCTCAGTTCAAGTGGGCTTCTCAGAAAGTCAGAAGGCCGGAGTGGGAGTGGAGGAAGGGGAGTTGAGCTACTTCAGAGAGGTGGAGGTGGCAAGCAAGAGTAGGTGATCTGAGTGGGAAGAGGTGAGCCTGGGCAACGTGCATCACACCCACAATATCTTAAGAGGAGACGGTGGCATGATCAAAGCCTAGCTTTGAACATCTCTGGTGTCACTCTCATTGGAGGTCTGTGGCAGAAGACATTTGGTCTTTTCTGGATCTAGACTTCATGCCTTTGTCTGAGTGATGCAAAAGCGAGATTTCTGACAAAAGATGGGGCACGTGATGCCTGCGTTTTTTAGTGTCACCAGAGCAGATTGGTTAGATCCTTACGACAATACCATACTAAATCTGTGCCCATGCTATGCAGCTGTAGTGCATTAAGCATGTCCACAGGGCAGATAATTTTTTTGTAATTTTTGATTGCTAGCAACAGTCCAGCTAACATACCTGTAATACTCTAGCGGAGGCTTTATGGTATTATGAGCTGTATCTAGAATATTACTTCAAAGTAAGTCTAGAACTTTGCAAACAGGGGGCTACGAGACAATGGTCAAAATTTAGATAGTTTTTGGTTCTGTCAGACTATTCTCCCTTGGGTTGAAGGGAACGAGGAACAAAATTTATTTGGCATTATGATCCCGTTGATCGTTCAACAGCAACAGCTGGCACTGCTAGCAGAAGACCAGCCAAGAGCTATTCTGCATAATCAGAACTAGATTTGAAACCAGATGGATGTTATCCATAATGTTATTTGGAGAATAGCATTTTTTAGTTGAATGCACAATAAATTATTGCCTTTAGCTTTGGTTTTGGCTCTGACTGATGATGAGAGTGGTGTTTTAATTTGTATTATAGTGAGGACAAATAGAAGGCAAAGTGAGAGTCAGACACTAAAACAGGAGAATGAAAATGAGAAGCACTGGAACAGTATTTCCCAACAGAACAAGAAGCATGCTGAGAAATCCTATTTAACAGCCATGTTTCATTAAAATGTGCTGAAGGAATGTGACCCCAGCCTGAAAATGAGGACACGAAGTTTTCTTGTGAGACAAACAGTATTTGAAGTCCTGTGTGCCTTTGGACGTGATTGCGAATTTTTTCCCACCTTGCTTCTCAGTGTATCATATTACCCGGAGTGCAGACAAATGCAACTTTATACAGACTATCAGAAAAGAGGAGTGAAAACCTGTCTGTTCTTGAAGGCCCTGACTTTTGATTACCCTGAAATATTACACTAGTGTAAACACTTTCAGCTGTTGTATATATTGGGTAGAAGAGGACTGGCTATTTCTGACTTTTCTCTTAGTAATTGCACATGGAGTGCTTCTATCTAGTCACCTCAAAGTACTTTACAATATAGGTAAGAAAGATGGGGAGAGAGCTTTACAAAAGAGTGGGGAAATTTTTGGTCAATATTGGGAAAGAGGATCAAGACACAATATTTAAAAGAAAATACGGATTCTTATGTTTCCATCTCCACTCCAAACCTGCTGTGACCAGTAAACTGTGTTATCTCCATCTGCACAAGAAAGGGAGACCAGGGAAGATTTTCAAGCCAAAATTATTCAGATTGTGCAATGCTTATATCTTCCAAAAGCTTTCCTTTCAAGCACAGGCCAGTAATAATGTCTGGGTGTGGGAGAGGACTCCCTGTGGTGTTTGGCTGTGTATGCTGGAGGTGTCTGCTCTGTTTCTTTGGGTTTTTTTTCCTAAAGATGGGCATCATTGCTGTCATTTAAAAGTTAGCTGTCCAGGCTCCCCTTGTGGTCTGTGGAGAAAGCTGGGCCCTCCCAGGAGATGCTTGTACCTTGGACCCCTCCATAAGTATGTCACAAGGTGGTTAGTTTAGCGTACGTTGCCCAGCTCTGAAGTGGCTGACGGGTGGGAGATGAGCGTCCTGTCTCCTGTTTCCAACCCATTCCTACTGCCCACCCTCCGCGAGGGTCTGAGATATGATGTGTCCCTACAGGGTGAGGTGTTGGGCTGTCCTTGGTAACCCTGTGGTCTGGCAGTCAGACAGGGGGGGGTCTTGTGAAATGTTCAGGTGAAGTCAGGGGAGTTGCTCTGGTATCTCATGGAGGGCAGCAGAGCACAGTTTCTAACCAGAAAGTGTAGAATGCATCATTTTGAAAATACCACTTCCATGTGAGACGACGAGCCCTACTTTGGCTTTTACTGTCAGTATGCTTTGTAATAGTTCCATGCATGGCACCTCCCTGCAGCCCAGATGAGCCTTCTTTTCAACTCTTGTCACCTTTTAAGTGTTTCTCCTCCCCCTCCCACATCCTTGCCCCATTTTCTGTTGAATATAGGGATCTGGGGTGACTTAAAACACTAGGCTTTCCAGTGATGTGGTTAACTGAGAAGCTGATTGATTGGTGTAGTTTGGTAGCAGCAGAAAATGTGCTCTGGTGAGTGTTTGCTGATGTCTTGCTGTGTCTGTTGCTGTAGACTCTGCAGACATCACAGTGGGTACCTGCTCAGCATGGAGGGATGACAGTGAGTAACATTAGCGAGCTTCCCCGGGGGGCTGGGTTTCTCCTGAATGGCCAGAGAGGAGAAGAAAACCAATGTCTCTTGGTAATTGCCCTTGTCCTCTGTCTCAAATCTCATAACAGCATACTCCTTTACAGCAGGGTCTTCTTATGAGCTATGGGGTGCATGCGAGAGATGGCTATGGGGTGGGTGTTCTCTAGCACATGCACAAAGGAAGGCAAAGGAGGAGGCTGGGAATTCAAAAGTACAGAGATGCGGGGGGAGGATGGAGGGCAGGGACAGTAGGTGTGCTTTGGAGAAGGCCAACAGGCTCTTCACTGAGGTGTCTGTGGCCCTGGGAAACAGAGGTGGGGACGCCATTGTGCAGAGACTGCGCTAGCTACGCACAGTGTGCTGCTTTCCAAGGGAAAAAGACCTCCTGCTTTCCACTCCATCATTACAGCTGCTGCTTTATGGTATTAACTCTTCCTCAGCTGTTTGCAGGGAGGCTTCTGCCAGATGAGAGCCAGATGGCTCTGGGACCTGCACAGGCACTGGGTTGCAGCAGCTGCTGAGGGCATTGCGGCGCACAGACTGTATTGTATCTTCCTCTCCATCTTCACTACATTCCTTTGCCCCCCTGCCTGTTTAAACCAGCTTCATCCTGCTGCACAAACAGCTCTCCTTTAGTGGTATCCTGTCAGTCACGGCTAGCAGTGCTGGCAAAGTGATCCTGCCTCTGATATTTAGTCTTGAAGGAATATGTGACACAGGAGCAACAGATTACTCTGGACTTTGCTACTGCCCTGCCCTGCAAGAAACATAATGAGCACGCAGACGTGGAGGAGAGCTGCCAGCAATATGTGAACATAACTGGCTATCGGAAGCCACACAGCATGTGGCAATCTGTTTGCTGTGTTACCCAAGAATTAAACCGTAGGTAGGTTTTGACATTGCCTGGATATTGCAGAAAATTTTTTATTCCCATTGCATATCATTTCTGCAACAGCCTTGAGATCCGTCAGTGCTGTCTAGCTGTTTCTTTTTATTCATCAGTCTCGTGGGTTAGCCAAAACGTCCTCATAGTATTCCTAAGCTGTTTACCGAGCACCCAGACCCTAATTCTAACTGGGTCATCTGTGTGACTGAAGAGAGCAATGGGAAAACCCCTGAAGCCTGGAGCACTCAATCCAATAACCTGCTGATCTCAGCTGTGCCCCACTGGAGGGAAATGGCAGAGCCTCACCTGGGAGATCCCAAGTCCACAGATGTGTTTCTACTTTTTCCTCTTCACTGTCGGCCACAGTGGTCCCAGTTCTTTCCAGCAGGGATGGAAGGTACAGCCCTTTCCCAGCAGAATTTGCGATTCAAAGTTAGGACATAATGTTTTGTTTCCTGGAAAGCAGCACAACCAAAGTGGACCTTCAGGAAACGGTTGCATATAGGACCCTGGGGATATGCTCTGAGGGAAGCAGACCCAGAGGACAGCACTGCAGAAAGCAGAGCAATATGTACCGAGAAGCTGTCAAATGGACACTTATAAACTGAAATGTTGGCAGGACAGATAAGATTACGAAGAAGAGACAGCTGAGAAGTGTGCAGAGTTATGAAGAGCTTTCAGTGTAGTGCTGATAAAAATCTTGAATTTGATGAGAGGAGAGATGAGGAGACATGGAAGAGAGCGAGCTATGATCTAGTCAAGCAGCAAGAAGTGTGATTGTTGCTTTCTGTGTATGGATTGCTTTCCATGTTGGGAGAGCTTTCAATGCTTTGCTTTCTATGGATTGGAAAGAAACCACAGAAGAATTTTGGGTTTTGACAGGTATCTGGGTGCCTGGTGATGCAGGACAAAGAATGGCAGGGAAATTGTGAATATAATATGCTTTTGAAAATGCTATTACTTGCTGATTTTTGTGTTGGTTGCCTTCTAGATGCTTCTGAATATCTAGCCCTGTAATTCAGCTAAACTCAAAACTCCAGGTGTGATTAATACAGGCAATCGGTGGTTTGGAGATGCTGCCCATACCCAGATTTTCAGTCTTCCTGGTTGTTGGGGTTTACTTGAGGTTTATGCTCAACCTTTCCCCTTCAGCTTGGAGGCAAAGTTCCCTGGTGTAATGGAAGTAACAGCATATTTCTTCTCTGTCTTCTCACAGAAGTGGAAGATGAAAGGCAGTTTCATTCAGCACTTTGTCAGCGGTCTCTGCCTGGAAAACCTGACTGGGAGAGTGGTGACCAACCCTTGCCAGGCAGATGTACCTGGCCAACAGTGGGAGCTGCTACAAGCAACATGATGGTAGCACAAAGATGTCCTTGTTTCTTTGTGCACTAGACTTTGGGAACAGAGGGGGATCGGGAAGGAAGGAATGGTTTTGTATGTCTGACCCTAAATGTTTTCATTGTGCCCATCAGCAAGCCACCATTTCAGCTGAGCACTTGGTGTTTTTGAGCTTTTCAGAGAAGAAGCTGGGGGTGAGAGAGAGATGAGGAGAGTTATTGAAATCTTCCTGTTGTCTGTTGTCTGAAGTTCTCCTTTGTAGCTGATGTCTGTGCACCGCTGCACCCAGAGAAGGAGGAGGACCCAGCCCAATACTCAGAGTGACTGGAACTGCCTTACATCTCTCCCCACCCGTTCCTTTCTCTGCATCCAGAGTCCAGGACCTTCAGTCCAACAGCTTAAATGATGCTTATACAAACTTTGATAGCTCTTTGGCTTCCCTGGCTTTTCACTCAACATTGTGCATCATTTATGCATGTGTGTCTCTCAGTGAGGACTGGCCAGAAGAAGAGTCATTGTGGTGAGTGGAGGGGCTGAGAAGGAACTAGCAGACCTTGAGGGCAGGTTTGTAACCGTTTTGTGGTGGGCCCGTTCCCTCCTCTGCCCGCAGTAGCTGCCCTACAGCCAAATGGCCTGAGGTTGGGAAATAGGCCACAATGCTGACAAGAGAAATGGAAAAGGGACAGTCTGTTTTAGCAGCATAACCAGGGATTGTTCTGGGGACTACTCCCTGCTGAATTCTTGCTTCCAGATGTTTACAGGTGGAAGGCCAGCCCTGCCTCCATGAGCGATGCAAGGTCGCAGGCAGCCCAGCTGCACCTGGGTTCAGAGTACCACACTCCTGCGGAGCTGCCCAGAGGCAGGGGCCGACCCCTTGGGATGATGGGGAAGCTGGGACGGTTCTCTGGCTGCTCTTCCTGGTGCTGCTGGACACTGCCCACTGCACCCCACACCGAAGGTGATACACAGAGCTGTGTGGGCAGCGCACGCTGATGGTGCCACCGCACTTGGCTCAGGCCTGTGGCAGGAGCCCACCCCGTTCCCTGCTGCGAGAGGCAGAAGGGGACAGCCCCTAGGTCACCGCAGGCTTCCTGCTGCTGGTTGGGCGGGAGCACAGCCCTCTCGCTGGCTCTCCGGCTCTGCGTGGCCCTTGCGAACACAGCCTGGCATGACAAGCCACCCAGTCCCTCTGTCTAGGTGCTTTTCCCCCCCCCCTCGGAAACAGGAAGTGAAAAGGCCTGGGCTGCTCCATTTGCGACGCCCGGCTCTCCTCGCAGTGGGCACCTTGGGGAGGTTAGCTTGTGAAGCTGGAACTACCCCCTGCACAAATGCTGCCACAGTACAGGCCTGTCCTGAGAGATCTCTCCTCTGTGTTCTGGAAATAGCGAAGACAACTGGTGTCTCTAGCTAGCATCCCAGTCCTGCTCCGTTACCAGTCAGCTGTAAGCCAAGTGTGGGTTTTCAGACCTGCCAGGGGAAGCTTACCTATTGAAATTTAAAAATAATAATAATAAAAAAAAATCCCCACAACATTACCTTTTCCTGATAGATCTGTTAAATTTTCCTCTTGGAGCTAGGTTCTGTAAATCAATCTTCCTCTCCAAGAAACCAGATGGTGAGGCTACCTTCAGCAGGCAATCGCTCACCCGGATCCTTTCTGATATGGTGTAAAAGAAACAGGATGTCTGTTTGGATTCTGAACAGCTGGCTGCTGTTGATCATGCTTGTGTCCCTTTTTAATTCTTTCTCCTATGTTGGTGTTAGCCCAAACAGTTGACAAAAGAACAGATACTGTTCTTCATACATTGCATGTGCTCGTGAGTCCTTGTGTGAGAACTAGATGATTTGTTTTCTGTTCTCAGTTCATTTATTTAAAAAATGAAATCAGCCAGGGGGCTGGAGTTCTTTTCCTGTTTCCCCCTTCACTTTGACATCAGCTCACCATCTTGACACTGATTAACCAGATGAATGACCCGTGTGCACTGTGAAAACTCAGGAGGCCGTTCCCTTTGGCCCCAAGCTTGCAGCAGCATGGAGCAGCCGCACTTCTGTGTGGGAATGGGGTCACTGACTCTGCAGAGATTTCTCTTTGTCTACAGAGAGGTGCTTTGGGCCTGAACCGCTGAGGCCAGGAGAGAGCAGAGAAGGAAAGAAAATAGCCTAGGAACAGAAAGAGGGCAGGGCAAGCAGACTCATCAGAGGGGAGAGATGCCATCCTACTAGCAACTGCTTTTATAAACAAGATTGTGTGGGAGATGCTACTACCAGAACAGCATCATTAGGCAGTAGGAGACAAGAACAGTCAAGCTCTCACATACCTGGCTTGAAAAAAGTTGATGCAAAGGCAGATGAAACGCCGTTGAGCAGTTACTGTATGTAAGCTCTGCATACAATGAAGTGCTAAGGGATTACGTATTTTCATCAAAATGTATCCTAAATGGACCATGTGAGCTTCCCCCATTTCACTCTCCAGCAACTTAAGGGTTGCAGCTAACAGCATGTTCACTCCTCCACCACGTACTGCTACCTTCCTTCTTGCTCCCACTCTGTGTGTGCAGCTTTCTTGCAGTTCCTGCTTCATAACCGTGCTGGGACTAGGCCCCAGCTCCTCTACAAACAGTTCTCCTGACTGCTGCAGACCACAGGAGCCCTGCTCACAGGCAGTCTCCAAGCTTTGGGCCAGCCTTGGTTCAGAGGGCTCTTAGCACACTGGCTGCTGCCCTTGACTTTGTGCTTGGCTCCAGTGGTGGAGGTTGCTGATGGCTCCCGAAGCAGAGGTGCCTGGACTAGCTGTGTTGGTTCCTTCCCGCTTCTCACCACCTGGCAGGGGGGAACTGGCGTCCATGTGGGGCTGTAAGCTCGGGCATCTGAAGCTTGGACACTCTTCTTGTTCAGGTGCCCCGGCCTGGGGAGAAAAGGGGAAAGATGGGCATGTGGTAGATGTCAATAACTTAAATTGCCCCTGGAGTTAGGGGCTATGAGAGCCCTAACTCTACCCGGGTTTGGACATGTTCTCCCCGCTGCTTACTCCGCTGTCAGCTAAAGCACTGCTCACAGGATCTTCCTGTAGGCCCAGTGCAGTCCTTCCTCCACCTCATCTTCCGGAAGCCATTGATTTCCAGTGGATTTTAGCAATTGCTGAAAAGGAGGTGCATTACAAAAGGCTGCTTTCAAGTGTGGGAAAACTCAACTTCTGCTCAGAATAAACAAAATCTTGTCTGAATTCATTATTGGCGTACCTTCCATTTCCCTTGCACTGAAGGGAAGGAGGAGCGGTGTTATCTGTGCTTTTTTCCCCAAGGGCCACACAGTGCCATGTTTTGGAACAGGACTGCGGTGGGGTTTTTGAAAGCAAACTGGCTGATCCCTCAAATTTGGCCCAACAATTTGGTTCTTTGACAGTCGAACAAGCAGCTGCTCACCCTTGTTTTTCTGTTTACTTTAAACAGCCCCCTAGACTGTCAAGACAGACTTTGCATTGGTAATACCTTCTAAGAAAGCTGTTATTGTATCAGATCGTCCAATGTAATTTTGTGTGCTGTGAACCAATGGGGGTTTATTTAAGAGGAGCTGAAACTACTGTTGTACAGAAATCAATTTCAAAAGGTTTATTTTCCCCACTCAGTTGTAAGTTGCACTTTGCCAGATGTAATTTATGTGGAACCCAGATTTGTTTTCCCTTTTCTTGAAGAAAGCATGTGCCAGAATCTGTTTAATGCCTGGAATAAAATCCACTTTGAAACAAGTGTTTCAGCCTGTTCTTATTCCCCCTTACCTCCCATCGGATAAAAGCCTCTATCCTTTCTTGCCTGATCCCTGCTTCTGTCTCTCACTGGGTTTGTCCCCCCCAGACCTACCTACCCCAGTTCTTTGCATGGGTTCCTGGGTTGCTTCTAGAGGGATGCTGAGGGAGCTGACGGAGAGATTTCTAGGATACAGTGGCTTATCAGTTGAAAACAGCTGAAGCAGCCCTCCTGGGCTGGCTAGGCGGGAAGGTATCCCTCCTGGCAAAAGTTAAGAGCAGTTAATGGACTGGCTTTTACATGCTGAAAGTAATAGCTGGGAGTGGGGGGGAATTAATTCTTCCAGTAACTCCCTCCTTGATCTTTTCTTCAGGCTATCAGCCTGCCTATTCCTTACTGAGCCTCCCAAAGGTCTTTCTTCTGCCTCTAGCTTGAGGGCAGGGAAGCATCACCACCTGCAGATGCCTCCTAGCCTGTGCCTTGCTGGGCCTCAAATACTGTGACCCCCCCCAGGTAGGCTGGTAAACTTTCCTAATCTCACCTTATTAAAAGAAAAAAAAAAGCTCAGCCAGCAGTGTCAATTTGGAGGCTTTGAGTTTAAAATCAGGGTTTAACTGCCTGCTAGTTCACCTGCAGAGGCTTTTTCAAACCAGGATCAGCTGGGTCTGGCTGTGCAGAAAGCAGCTGTGCCAGAGCCTCTTTCTAGGGAAGGAGGGTGAAGGTGGGCTGGAAGTTAGCTGGTGTGGGGGAACCTGTGCTTCCCTGTGCTGCGTGGTCACGTACCTGGTGTTTGAGTGCTGTGGAACTCAGTAAAAAGGAGAAGAGTTGGGGCTTTCTCTCTTCACGCTGCTTCTGTCGCAGGACATCAGCTGGGCTGTGTGCCCGGAGTCCTGCTGTGCATGCCCTGAGTAATGACCACTGTAGTGCCCTAGAAACCAGGAGATTCTCAGGCTGTAATGATGGCTGGGAAGGCTTTAATTAGTCCTGTCTAAGGAAATGAAATATTGATCTTCTGATGAGTCGCACTGGGGGAGAGGAAGGGAAGTGAGGGATGGATTCCCCTCTGAGAAGGATAGGGTCAGACATGCAGGGAGCTGGCGCTTAAATGAAGTAGAGAAGATTTTGGAGTAGAAACAGTTGCCATCAAAGGGGGCTAGAACCAACTGTGGGGAGAATTGTAAGGGAGTAATTTCTCTGCAGGACATTAAAAATGTAGAAGCACCACATCCACAGCAGTCATGCAGTTGGGTCAAATCCAATAAATGCTTTGTCTCAAGTGTTGTTTGGATTTGTTGTGGGTTTGGGTTTTTTTTACATATTCAGATAGTTCATTTTAGCACTCACATAGCAGATTATTTTCTTAGAAACAAAGATGTTCTCCAGGCTACGTTCAGTAAGAGAGGTGCTAGGAGATCTTTTTCTGCAGTCTGTTAAAAGGGACTTGCTTGATAGAAAGACGGTGTCTGTTCTCAAACCCCTCTGCTGTTGGGCTGCAGGGGGTGTTGCAGTGGGTATCGCTGTCCCTCTAATGGAACATTTTCAATGTTTTAGAAGTACATACTAATTGCAGAAGCGCCTGGAAACCTGGCTGCTGCCCTTCCCTCAGGCAAGCATCCTAATACACTTCTTGTATCCTTTCTCTTTCCTCCTATTCTGCTTGGCCAACACAGCTGAAGAGCTCCTGTATCCCTCCCTCTTAGGGCGGCCTAAGATTCATTGCTTGGTTGTGACTTGTGAGCATTTAAACAGAAGCAAAGATGCCCCAGAGAACTGCAAATGTTGAAATTCGAAGTTTAGATCTACCTGAAACAAAACTTGTTTTCAGTGTGTTTGTTTTGCTGCTATGGGAGCAAAAAATCAGCACTGCGTTGGGCTGTGAAAATAAACGGGGTTTTTGCAGCGTGCTGGGCTTCCGGCTCTGCTCCTCCAGCGGAGAGCTCTGGGCCCGTGCGTGGGCAGGAGGCATTGCCCCTCCGCCACTCTCCCAGCTTGGGCGCAAGGCAGCGGGGCTGTCCTCCACATTTGGCGGGCTTCATTTCTTTGAGGCGTTTTGCGAACACCTGTGACACACTCCAGAGCTGCCTGACAAGGGTTTCCCTGCTGCAGCACGTTGCACGTTGCAGAGGTGCTGCTGGGCAGCGGGAGACTGAGCACAAGGGGAACTGAACAGCCTTGTGCTTTTCTGAGTGATCTGCATCTGTTTGAGAAATGCTGCGTAAATCTCACCTGTGACTGACCAGTGATTAAAAACAGGCCAGAACAAGGTCGAGTTTCTGTGCTGAAAATGCCACTGGGTGAGTGTTCAGACCTGCCTCTCCGGGTCGGGGGCATCCCATCCAAGTGGACATAGCGGCTCTGCTTCACATGTCGATGAAACTTGTGCTTTACAAATCCGAATCATTCAAATAAATCCAGCTTCATCCATACTGCACAGTGCAAAAAGAAGAATGAGAGAAAAGATAACAAAATAATCCACTTGGGACAAAATTGTGTTTTAATGTGATTTTGGTGGAAACCAGCTTCGCTGGCTTTGATTTCCATGGAAACTAGTACAGCAAGGCTGCTCACCACTGCCTGCGGTGGGGCTGAGCCTGGCAGTAACAACAGTCGTGCTGCGCTGGGTGACGAGCTGGCCGGTTACTAGAGGGATGCTCAAATTTGCGAGCATGAACTGAACAAAAGGGGGTCACTGACCCAAAAAGCTGCCCATGGGTCCCTCCGCACCTCCCGATCTGTCTTGACTTCCTTTTCCCAAGGGCTCTTCTCCCTGCATTTTGTGGTCAGAGCCCAGGCCTGCTTTGCCTTCTCCCCGGCTTGGTCTCAGCTGATGTGTGGCTCCCAGTGTCGCCTTCTCCGCAGCAGCCTGACCTGCCCATAAGTGTGGTGACTGCTGCCTCTTAGGGCAGTCGTGAGCTCTCACAGGCTTCACCTCAGCGCTGGAGATCCCTCTGCACCTTGCACCCTGGCATGTCAGGTCGCTGTCCTGTGGGGCTGCCACTGTTACTTAGTTCTAACCTGCTGCTGTCTGTTACTGGCTTCCCTTTGGCAACAGAGTGACCAGAACCGGCCCTGCAGTGCAGCTGTGTTTTGGAAGTGACCACAGAGAAGTGGGGCAGCTGCATACAAAGTAGAGAAAACATCTTATTTGAAGAGGTCTCTGTGAATTAGGGCTACGAGGATGGTGAGGGGACTGGAGCATCTCTCCTACGAGGAGAGGCTGAGGGAGCTGGGCTTGTTCAGCCTGAAGAAGAGAAGGCTGAGAGGGGACCTTATAAATGCTTATAAATATCTGAAGGGTGGGTGTCAG